>Ga0315282_10006727_pt1 | contig 19116 bp, 12 predicted proteins | sample YL17G07_20_MG_FD_203693 | JGI IMG/M metagenome (GOLD analysis project Ga0315282, IMG submission 203693) | Sediment microbial communities from Yellowstone Lake, YNP, Wyoming, USA - YL17G07_20 | ecosystem: Environmental > Aquatic > Freshwater > Lake > Sediment | place: USA: Wyoming | collected... | reverse complement strand
ACCTCCTTCCCGAAGAAGGTCAGAGTAAATAGAGCTCCTCTTCCGCGTCCAGCCATAGTAAGATTTTTAAATGGCAAGACATATGCCCGCATAGTAAGATTTTAGATGGCGCGATTCGGAGGTTTGACCCTTGAATTATCAATCGCTTATAATAATAGGTTATGCTCGACGAAATTGTCGTGAAGAAGGCCGCGCAACACAATTTGAAACGGATCGATGTGCGGCTCCCCCGCAACCGTTTCATCGTCGTCACCGGGCCGAGCGGGTCCGGAAAATCGTCCCTCGCCTTCGATACGCTCTTCGCCGAAGGCCAGCGCCGCTACATCGAGTGCATGTCGGCCTACGCCCGTCAGTACATGGAGATGATGGAAAAGCCAGAGGTTGAGTCCATCGTCGGTATCTCTCCAGCCATTTCCATCGACCAGAAGACGATCTCTTCCAACCCGCGTTCGACGGTCGGCACGGTCACGGAAATATATGACCTGTTGAGGTTGCTTTTCGCCCGCGTCGGCCTGCCCCATTGTCCGAGCTGCGGACGGCAGGTCAGCCCTCAGACGGCAGACGAGATCGTGCGGCGCATCGCAGAATCCGCCGGCCAAGAGAAGGTCAAGATCCTGGCGCCTGTTATTAAAGGACGCAAAGGCGAATACCACCGGCTGTTCGACAAGCTGCGAAATAAAGGATTTTTGCGCATCCGGGTGGACGGCGATTTCCGCGATCTCGAAGAGGCGATCATCCTCGAAAAAACGAAGAAGCATACGGCCGAGGTTTTGGTCGATGAGGTCCGCCCCTCCCCTTCTTCCCGGGCCCGACTGAGCGAAGCGGTCGGCGGAGCGCTCGAGATCTCGGAAGGCGAAGTCCTTGTCCTTCGGCCGAACGGCCGGGAGACGCTTTATTCCCTGAAGCTTGTCTGTCCCGCCTGCGACATCAATATTCCCGAGCTTGAGCCGCGCAACTTTTCCTTTAATACTCCCTATGGCGCCTGCCCCCGCTGCCACGGTCTCGGTTACCAGACCGTGACGGATGAATGGGGTGACGTGGAGCTCACCGAGGATGTCTGTCCGCAATGCCGCGGAAACCGCCTCAGGCCGGAAAGCTTATCCGTCAAAATCGGCGGAAAAAATATTTCCGAGGTGAGCTCGATCCCCGTCAGCCGGCTGATCGAGGACATCGCTGCTTTCAAATACACGGCTGCCCAGGAGCTCATCGCCTCGAAAATCCAGAAAGAAATTTTGACCCGGCTTTCGGTCATGACCGAGCTCGGGTTGGCTTACCTCCACCTCAACCGCACGACGGGCTCGCTTTCGGGCGGCGAAGCTCAAAGGGTCAGGCTGGCGGCCCAAGTCGGCGCACGGCTGCGCGGCATCCTCTACGTTCTCGATGAGCCGACGATCGGCCTCCATCAGCGGGACAACGGTCGTTTGATCGCCCTCCTGCGGAAGATCCGCGACGACGGCAATTCCGTCCTCGTCGTCGAGCATGATGAACAGACCATCCGCGCCGCGGATTTCGTCCTGGATTTGGGGCCGGGAGCCGGCGAGCGAGGCGGCTTCGTCGTCGCCGAAGGGCCGCTCGACAAAATCCTTGAGTCGCCCGATTCGCTGACAGCCAAATACCTGCGGGGAGAATTGCAAATCGCGCTCCCGGCGGGCCGCCGAAAACCCAAAGAGTGGCTGACGATCCTCAAAGCCCGGGAGCACAATCTCAAGGATATCGATGTCCGCATTCCGCTGGCCTGCATGACGGCCGTGACGGGCGTTTCGGGGTCGGGCAAGAGCACGCTCGTCTATGATATCCTCTTCCGGAGCCTGCAGAGCCTGCTCTACGACGCAAAGATCCGGGTCGGTGAGCACCAGGCCATCCAAGGCGTGGATAAGATCGACAAAGTCATCAGCGTCGACCAAAAACCCATCGGCCGCACGCCGCGCTCAAATCCATCCACCTACACGGGCCTTTTCGCCGACCTGCGGCAGCTTTTCGCCCTCACGCCGGAGGCCCAGGGGCGGGGCTACACGGCCAGCCGCTTCAGCTTCAACATTACCGGCGGCCGGTGCGAGGAATGTCAGGGTGCGGGCGTCCGGCGGATTGAGATGCATTTCCTCCCCGATGTCTTCATCACCTGCGACCGCTGCGGCGGCCGACGCTACAACAAAGAGACGCTCGCCGTCCGCTACAAAGGCCGCAACATTGCCGACTTCCTGGCCATGACCGTGGATGAAGCGTATGAATACTTGAAGGCCCACCCTCGGCTCAAACGCAAGCTGGCGACGCTCAAAAAGGTCGGGCTGGGATATATCCGCTTAGGCCAGCCCGCGCCGACGCTTTCGGGCGGCGAAGCCCAGCGGATCAAACTCACCAAAGAGCTCGGCCGGCGCGCCACCGGCCGGACACTCTACCTCCTCGATGAGCCGACCACAGGCCTTCATTTTGACGATGTCCGGAAGCTCGTCGAGCTTCTCGCCGAGCTTGTCAAGCTGGGCAACACGGTCGTCATCATCGAGCATAATCTTGAAGTCATCAAGGTTTGCGACTATATTATTGATCTGGGCCCCGAAGGAGGAGAGGAAGGCGGTTGGGTCGTGGCGGCAGGAACTCCGGAGAACGTGGCCGCTGCTTCCGAATCTCATACGGGGACGTATTTGAGGAAGGTCTTAGATCGGGAGGAGAGAGGCAGAGAATAGATGGGGACATGGACCGAATTTTGCTGAATTCGGTACGTGTTTCCGTATGTGAATAGGAGAAGACGGGGACATGAACCGAATCATGAAATTTGGTTCATGTTCCTAATTTGAAATGTCGTTTCAAGAGATCGCGGGCAACAGCCGGGTTAAAAAAATACTCAGGCTCTCCCTCGAACGGCGCAGAGTTCCGAATTCGTTGCTTTTCTGCGGGCCGGAGGGCGTCGGCAAACGGAAGGCCGCGCTCGTCATGGCCAAAGCCCTGAACTGCCTCCACAAGACGGACGATGCCTGCGACGGGTGCCAGAACTGCCGGGCGATCGACAAACGGATCTTTCCGGATGTCATGGAAATCAGCCCGGCCGCAGAAGTCATCAAGATCGAGCAAATGAAAGAAATGAAGCAACTGGTCTATCTCAAACCGATGAGCGGCCGAAAAAGAGTTTTCATCATCGATGAGGCCGAAAAAATGACGGACGAAGCGGCCAATTCTCATCTTAAGATCTTGGAAGAGCCGCCGCTTTTTTCGCACATCATTTTAGTCAGCCATAATCCGTCTCTCATCCTGTCCACCATCAAATCGCGTTGCCAGATGCTGAGTTTTCTTCCCGTTGCCAAAGAGGAGATCGAACAGGCCCTTCGGGAGCGAGGTTTCGATGACGAGAAGGCCCGGATCCTGGCGCTCCTCGTCCGCGGCAATTTGGAGCAGGCCATGAGCCTCGACTGGGACGAAATCCAGCAGAGGCGCCAGGAAGCGTGGGCCCTATTTCTGGCTTTGATTGGCAAAGAGGAGTCCTCGCTTTTTTTGAGGAAATACGCCTTTCAGCGGCGGAACCTGGTCAAGGAAGACCTGGAACAGACGCTTGAGCTCTTCTCCTCGTTCTGCCGCGATTTCGTGCTGATGAAGGAACATGGAGATTCGGCGCTGCTTTTCAACCCGGATTACGAAGGACGGATCCGGGAGAGCGGGCGTTTTCTGGGCTTCGAACAGGCGCTCAAGTTCTTGGGCTTGATCGATGCCGCTCTCGCCAACCTCGACCGGAGCCTGAACATGAGCCTTCTCGTCTGCTCTCTTTATTCTCAAGTCAGAGGATGAAACCATGTCTGAATTGATCTGTTTAATCTCCGAACATTTGGGCAAGACCGTCCGCGCCCGGAAGGGTGAGATCGACATCCAACTGGGCGACCTGTGCGTCATCGAATCCGAGTTTGGCGGCGATTTGGGCACCGTGGTCGATATGTCGAGCGACATCTGCCGGCACCGGAAGAATGCGGAGGAGGCGCCGAAGGTCATCCGCAAGGCCACCGAGGACGACCTGCACAAATTCCAATGGCTCCGCGAGAAGGAAAAGAAGGCTTTCGACTTCTGCCTGCAGCGGATCAAAGCCCGCAACCTGCCCATGAAGCTGACCGCGGTGCGCTATTTTTTCAACGAAAAAAAAGGCGTCTTTTTTTACACGGCCGACGGCCGGATCGATTTCCGCCAGCTCGTCAGGGATCTGGCCAAGGAGCTCAAGATGCGGATTGAAATGCACCAGGTCGGCGTGCGGGACGAGGCGAAGATCATCGGAGGGCTGGGCGTCTGCGGCCGGACGCTGTGCTGCGTGAGTTTCATGAAATCGTTCGAGCCGGTGACCATCCAGAAGGCGCGCAAGCAACAGATCGTCATCAATCCGACCAAAATCTCTGGCCTTTGTGGGCGGCTGATGTGTTGCTTGGCTTTTGAGGAAGAAAGCCGCGGCCGGCTTTATTACGAAGAAGACAGCAATCAGATCGAGGACTAGAGGGCGGAGAGGGAAGGTCAGTTCGAGATTTTGAACTCGATCTTCGGGGAGGCGGCGAGCAGCGCGCCCTGGGCGGAATAAGCCTTCACCTGCCAGACGTAGGAACCGGCTTTCATCTTGTTTTTTACCTCTTCGGGAAGGGCGATCGTTGTCTCCGTGGTCGTCTTTGTCCAGAGCGTTTCCGGGCCGGAGAGAGAGACCTGATATTCCGCGGCGGAATTCAGAGCCGTCCAGGCCAGCGAGGCAGGAACGGCCTGCACCTCGCCCACCGGGGAAAGGACAGCGAGCGATTCTCCGCGGACGGTCTCGTCCCCCGTGAACACGAAATTCGGGCCCTGACTTTTAAACCGCGGCACGACTCCCAACACGACGACAAGCAGGAGGGCGGCCGTGACGGCGGCGGCCACCCATTGGCGCGGGGTGAGGAAAGCCGCGATCTTTTCGCCGAACGAGATCTTAGGCTCGGGCTTGCGGGCGGCCGTGGGCGCGAAGATATAAGCCCCTTGATGTTTAATGACGTCCATCAATTTGTTTCGTTCAGAGGTCTTTTGAAAACAGGAAGGACAATTGAAATAGTGCTCTTCGAACTGGGCGGCATCGGCTTCGGAGAGTTTCCTCCTCAGGTAACTATCGATTTTTTCATCGTCTGGACATTTTCTCACGGCAGCACCTCTCAATCATTCTTTACAAACTTTTAGTCGCCGCTCCGGCTAAAAAGTGGAAAAAATTATTTTTCGAGCATCTTTCTGAGCAGTTTCTGGGCATAATTCACCAGTTCGCTGACTTTAGCCGGCGTGATCCCCAATTGTTTTCCCACCTCTTCCCGGGAGAGCTCTTTATAATAATAGAGGTAAAGGACATCCCGGAACCGAGGTTTGAGCTTCTTGATGGCCTCAGCCAGGAGTTCCGCCTGCTCGCCCCGTTCGACTTGGTCATGGGGGTCGGGCAGGGCCTGGATTTGGGGAGCCTCCTTGAGGACTTTTGTCTTGTGGCGGATGTGATCGACGATCCGGCGGCAGGTGATGGTGTAGATGAAGGTTCCGATCGAGGATTCCCCCCGGAACTCACCGGATTTGATCTTTTCGATGGCCTGCATGAGGACCTCATTGACGAGGTCTTCACAATCCGGATTCCCGCCTCCCAGGGCTTTCTTGACCTTGAATCCAACGATAGGCCTGTAGTCGCGGACAAGCTGGTCCAAGTCGATCTTGGCGTAACCGGTATTCATTTGTAACTTTTGTTGAGAACATTATATATTCTCTTCCGCTTGTTGACAAGCAAAGTCGAGCTTAAAAAAACATTCAATTTTCCCGCCGCCCCAGCGACTAAACTTATGCCGATAAAGGAAAAGGAAGATGAATTTAGGGCTGAACACAGAACCCGCCGCTTGTTTCGCCTCTGTCCAAACACAGATCCGCGACCTGATGATGCTGCTCCGCTGCGAGCGCGAATCGGGATTCCATAAAGAAATAAAGGCCTCAGCCGTTTCCGGCAGAAAGGCTCTCTTCGGCCGGAGCGGTCGGAATTCCATATTCCTGCGTCTTCTCTCGGCGAAAAAGATCTTGAGAAATATCGACCGGACTGCGGAATTTCTGCCCGCGGCAGGATTCTTTTCCGACTCCCGGAGCCTGTCCCGGCGGCAGGATTATATCAAGCACGACCTCCTCTATTTCATCGCCGCGACCGACTGCAACGAAGACACTGTCGGCCATTCCCAATTCGTCGCCGCCTATTCACTTCTTCTGGCCAAGGCCGCCGGCATCGAGGACGCTCAACAGCTCGCGGATATCGAACACGGTGCGCTTCTCCACGATATCGGCAAAATCGGAATTCCCGAGTCCGTCCTGAGAAAACCCGGTTCTCTGACGGCGCTTGAAAGAGAAATCGTTGGGGAACACCCGCTCATCGGCTATGAGATCATCCGGGAATTCGATTTCCTGAAGAATGCCGCCCAGATCGTCCTGTCTCACCATGAGCGCATTGACGGCGGCGGCTATCCTTATGGCCTGGCCGGCCGCGAGATCCCATTCGAGGCCCTTATCTTTTCGATCGCCGATTCGATTGACGCCATAACTTCGGATCGGCCTTATCGGAAGGGCAGAGGCTTCGAAGAAGCCTTTCGGGAAATTGAAAAATGCAGCGGTTCCCAATTTGATCCGTCGCTCGTCAGGCTCGTCCGCTCCATCTCCAAAGAGCGCTGGCTCCAGGCCAAGTTGGCCACTTTCTCCCGCCTCTCCTTTCCCACAATTCATTAATAGGCCGTGCGGGTCATACCGCCAGCCCATCCCACCGTCCTCGCTACCTTAGCCGAGGACGCGTCCATATTACAGGGCCCCCCTTGAATTCCAAGGGGGGAAGGGGGGATTAATATGGATAATTTGAAGTCTGAAAACGCGTCCTCGGAAAGGAATAAAAAGGTTTATTAGCCGAGGACGCGTCCATATTACAGGGCCCCCCTTGAATTCCAAGGGGGGAAGGGGCGGCATGCTAATCCCCCTGAATTGTGTCAGGGGGTAGGGGGTTTAATATTACTAATTAAAGTCTTATTTCATGCCTAAATATGAAGTCTGAAAACGCGTCTTCGGAAGAGAATAAAAAGATTTGTTAGCCGAGGACGCAGGCGCTAAGATCTTACCCGCGAGGGAGTTTCTTCCTCGAGCCTCTCCGCGCACAATTCAGCGGTGTGGACGACCGAATATTTTTTCTCCAGGTCCGAGAGCCCGGTTTTGAGCTGAAAGATGCAGCCGGGACAATCGGTGGCGACGACGGCCTGCCCGCTCTCCTCGATCTTCTGCTTCTTGTCCTGCCAAAGCTTGGCGGCGATCTCGGGGTTCTTGAAGGAAAAAACGCCGCAAAATCCGCAGCAGGCATAGGGCTCTCTCTCGACCTTGGGATCGTAGCCCAGGCTTTCAAGCAGCTTCACGGGCTCGTCTTTGAGCTTCAAGTCGTTCAGATAATGGCAGGGATAATGGTAGAAGACCTCTCCTTGTTCGCCTTTTTTCCTTTCCTTTGATAGGAAAGCTCTCTTGACCATAAATTCCGAGAAATCATGAACCCTGCTGGCCCATTTTTTCGCCGCCCCATCGAGCTCGGGATAAAGCTTTTTCAAGATGGAATTCCCGGTCGGACAGACGGTCAGGATGGCATCTGGCATCTCTTTTTCGAACGACTTAACGTTGGCCTTCATCAGTTTCCGGACATCTTTCGCGTCTCCGAGGTGATAGCTCGGCGCTCCGCAGCAGGCCTGGTCGTCCGGGCAGACGGCATCGAATCCGAAACGCGTGAGAACCCGGACGACGCTCTCGCGGATCTCCGGAAAAAAGTATTTCACCAAGCAGCCCTGGAAGAGGTATATCTTTTCGCCCCCCCGATCCATCGGGCCGGGAACGCTCTTCTTCGGGTTGAGGACGGGGAAATGTCGCCCCTTAGCCCAGGCGAAAGGCAGTTTCCGGAGGCGGCCGTCCTTCTGCCAGATTTTCTGCAGGACGGCCAAAGCCTTTGACCCGGCGTCCGCCAGAGCTTTTCTCCTGAAAATGCCCGAGAGTATCCGTTCTCCGGGAGTCGGCCCTTTCCAGTTCTTGAGCTTGAGGAGGATCTCGCTTGTCGGGATTCCGACCGGGCAAAAATCCTCGCACTTCTTGCAGTCCGTGCAGAAGTCGAGAAGCTTGTCCACATCCTTCGGCGATCGCGTCGCGGCCGTGAGCAGGAGGCCGATACCCCCGGGATAGACCTGCCCGCTGAAAACGTGCCCGCCGACGGCCTGGAAGACCGGGCATTGCAGCAGGCAGCCGCCGCATTTCAAGCAGTAGAGAATTTCCTGGAAGTCTTTGTCGAGCGATATGTCCAGCCGGCCGTTGTCTAAAATGACGATGTGCACTTCCTCGGGGCCGTGGACGCCGGTGACCTGCTCCTTCTCGATGTCCGTGGTCTTGCTCGGCCCGGTGATGAAGGAGACATACGACGTCATCTTGAGGCCGGCCGACCCCGTGATGAGCGCTTTGATGAGCGTCGTCGCCTGCTCCAGTGTCTCCACGAATTTTTCGGCCGTGATGAGGGCGATATGGACGGGCGGGAGCGACGTCACAAGCCGGGCGTTTCCCTCGTTGCTGACGAGAACCAGGGTCCCTGACTCGGCCACCGCCAGGTTCGCCCCTGAGATCCCGGCGTCCGCTTCTATGAAAAATTGGCGCAGTTCCTGCCGCGCGATCTTGACCATCTCTTTGATGTCCGGCGGGACGGGGCGGCCGAGATGCTTGGAAAGAAGCTCGGCGACCTCCTCTTTTGTTTTATGCAGCGCCGGCGCCGTGATGTGGGATGGCCTCTCGCGGGCGAGCTGGACGATCCATTCGCCCAGGTCGGTCTCGACAACCTTGAATCCTTTTTCCTCTAAAAAGCGATTCAGTCCGATCTCTTCGCTGACCATGGACTTTGATTTGACGATGAGGCGCGCCTCTTTTTGGCGAAGGATCTTCTCGATGACCGCGAGCGCTTCTCCGGGCGTCGCTGTCTTATAGACTTGCGCTCCGGCCTTGGTCGCTTCTTCGCTGAATTTCTCGATCAAGGCGCCGAGCTTGGGAACGCATTCCTCCCGTATGGCCCGTGCCTTTTCTTTGATCGCGGCCCACGGAGTCTCTTCCCGCGTTTTTTCAAACTTCAAAAAGTGGCTGGTCCCGGCTTTTCTGAGCGCGTTCTGGAGGTTCTTATTGCGGAGCGCCCGCCTCGCTTCTTTGGTCTTCGACCTGCCGAACGGCACCTCCTCACCCCCGGTCTTTCTTCTGCGTCTGCTCCCGCCACTGTTTGATGTCGATCTGAATCTCGCGCGGCTTGCTCCCTTCCGACGGCCCGAGAAGGCCTTCCTGTTCCATTTGGTCGATGATGCGCGAGGCGCGCGCGTAGCCGAGCTTGAACCGGCGCTGGAGGTAGGAGGCCGAGGCCTGACCCGTGTTCAAGATAAGCCTGACAGCATCGTCGTACAATTCATCTTTTTCGCCGAGGTCGCCCAGACCGTGATCGCCCGTGCTCTTGATGACGCTGACGAGGTGTTCGTCATAGTCGGGCGTTCCCTGCTCTTTGATGAATTTGACCAACCGCCTGATCTCCGGGATTGAGGCGTAGGCGCAGTGGAGCCGCTGCAGCCGCGGGTAGTTCGGCGGCATGAAGAGCATATCCCCCATGCCGAGAAGCTTGTCCGCGCCTCCCGTGTCGAGGATGACCCGCGAGTCCACCTTGGACGGCACGCGGAAGGCGATGCGGCTGGAGAAGTTATTCTTGATCGTGCCGGTGATGACGTCGATGGACGGCCGCTGCGTCGCCAGGACGAGGTGGATGCCGACCGCGCGAGCGAGCTGGGCCAAGCGGGCGATGGCGTAGTCCACGTCTTGGGCGCTGACCATCATCAGCTCGGCCAGCTCGTCGATGATGATGACGATGTAGGGGAGAAGCTTGAGGTTCGCCTTCTCTTCTTCGGTCAGCCGTCCTTTCTTTTCCTTCAAGACCTGGGCAGTCGCGTGGTTGTACTGTTCGATGTTCCGGACCTTAGTCTGGCTGAGGAGACGGTAGCGCTGCTCCATCCTTTTGACGGCGTCCATGAGGACAACCCCGGCTTTTTTCGGATCGTTGATGACCGGGCTCAGCAGATGGGGGATGCCGTCGTAGAGCGTAAACTCGAGCCGCTTGGGGTCGATGAGGATGAGCTTGACCTCGTCGGGCGAGGCTTTGTACATGATGCTTGCGATCAGAGCGTTGAGGCAGACGCTTTTGCCCGTTCCCGTAGCGCCGGCGATGAGGAGGTGGGGCATGATGCCGAGGTCGGTCACATAGACCTCGTCATGGACGGTCTTGCCGAGGGCGAACGTCAGCTTGGACGGCGATTTCTGAAAGTTCTCGGACTCGATGATATCCCGGAGCTTGATGACCTCCCGCTTATTGTTGGGGATCTCGACACCCAGAGAGGATTTTCCAGGGATGCGCTGGATGCGGACGGATTCGGCGCCTAGGGCCAGCGACAAATCTTCGGCCAGGCCGGCGACCTGACTGATCTTGATGCCCGGGCGGGGATAGAATTCGTAGGTCGTGATGACCGGGCCGGGATGGTATTCCTTGACTTCCCCTTCCACCTTGAATTCCTTGAGCTTTTCCTCGATGCGCTGCTTCTTCTCATACAGTTCGTTTTTGTCGATTTTCTCGGCGGGCTTGCCGGGGTCAAGAAGGCTGAGCGGCGGAAAGTTGTAGCTTCCCCGGCTTTCGAGTTCGGGGAAGAGGAACTGCTCGGCCTTGGGAGGCTCGATGATGATGGGTTTGACGGGACCGGAGCGGAGCTCTCTCCGCTCCTCCTTTCGGACTTCTTTTCTCGCTTTTCTGTCTTCTCTCGCTTCGTCCTTCGGAAGCCGGCCCTCTTTCTTCGCCTCGGGCGGCTTTTCTTTTCGCAGTCCGGATTCATCCAACTCGACTTTTTTCCGCGCCGCCTCCCGCGCTTCCGGCTGGCGATCGTCGGTGATCTTGATCCTGACCTCTTTGAAAGCGAACGAAAACATCCGGCCGATGGTTTCGAATAGTTTTCTAAAGGAGAATCCCGTGGAAAAGATAATGAAGAGCGAAGCGGCTGCGCAAAGGAAAATGAGGGTTCCGCTGCTGTTCAGAAAGCGATGGAGGGTGGAGTTCAGGATGTCGCCCAGGAGACCGCCAAACTGGATCTTCGTCCCCCGCCAGGAGACGCTTTGAAAGAACAATATCAGGAGCGGGCAGAGGATGAGAAAGAGGAGGATGAACTTGCCGGCTAGGCGGAGGAGGTGCTTTGTCTCGCCGCTCATCACAGCCTTGAGGCCGAGATAGGCGCTCATGAACGGTAGAAGGAAGGCCATGAATCCGAAGACTTGGAGGATGACGTCGGCGAGCCAAGCGCCGACCTTTCCGCCGTAATTGTGGACTTTGTCTGCGGCGGAAACGGCGCTGAAGAGCGACGGATCTCGGGCGTTATAGCTGATCAGGCTGAGAAGAAGGTAAGCGGCCAGAAACAGCAGGAGGACGCCCGCAATCTCCGAAGCGATGACCTGGCTCTTGGCTTTCGGCTTTTGGGGGCGGGCCGCGGGCTTTCTCTTCATTTTGCTCATTTCGGAAAATTATAACATATTTGCGAATGAATTGGGGACTATTATGAGCGTATTATATTAGGTCTCATGGCCGAGAGCTCTGGAGACGCGGAAGTCTCTAAAACATTTAGAATCTATTGGTTTAGGAAATCGCCGGGCTTCGCTGGCGATGACGATGAGACAATATTTATTAAGTTTATGTTCGTCAAGATTTCAGGCCCTCTCCCATTTATTTCGGAAAAAAATGAGGGAGAAGGTCCGGGAAGGGCCGCCGTGACCAAAAAAGGGAGGCAGGGCGTCGGTCGAAGATCGAGGCTCTCTGGAGGGGGAAAGGCAAAGCGGATTCCCCTCCAATTTGACTAAATCTTGCGGCAGTGATAAAAAATGAGAGCCTGATGAAAAGAGACGCGGGAAGACTGATTTTTATGGCGGCGATTTTTTTCGCCCTTTTAGCGCCCTCGGTTGCGCAAACCCTTCCCAAAAAACAGGGGACTTTCGAATTCTACCTCGGCAATTACGATATCAAAGAGGCCCGCTTCAAAGCCGTCTATCAGAAAGGGGGCTCCATCCTGGGCATCGTTCTATCGTCGGCCCTCGCCTACGGGTTCGATTTCTATGCCGAGATCCGGACCTTCTATAAGACCGGCACTTTGTCCTTCACCCAGGAAAAGACGGAATTCTTATTGGTGCCGCTGTCCATGGGTGTCCGCTATGTCCTTCCCGGAAGCTATGTCCGTCCTTATGCTGGCCTCGGAGCGGACTTTTATCTATATTACGAGAACAATCCCATTGCGACGACGTTGAATGTCGCCAAAGGTTATCATTTTCTGGGCGGAATCTATATCCAATTCGGGAAGAATTCCCCCCTCCGTCTGACCGGCAAGGTCAAGTACACGCGGGTCAAGACGACCGAGGACGGGATCCCGATCGAGCTCGGCGGATTCGAATACGGTGCCGGGATCGCCATCGCCTTTTAAAGGCGCTCTCAGCTTTATTCCTCGATAAGGGATAATAATTTCCTTTTCGGCTGCGCCGGCCGGGTAAGCATCTTTATCCCCATTTGTTCATTCAGCCATCGTGAGGAATTGTCCATTTTGGTTCAAAAGGATGTCAAGGAAGGATTGGCACCCAATCGATGACCGTCCCCCCGCTTTCGAAATAGTATGGACTGACGAGAAAATTTATCCCTCCCTCTCTCGTCACCCGGAAATCCCTGACGCGAAATTTCTTTTCAGCGTGTAAATCATACCTCTCTTCCTCAAGAGAGGGAAAGGGTCGGAAGGGATAAAGCTCATGAAGGACGGCCTCTTTCTTGTCATCCGGTATGATATATTCTTCGATCGTTTCGTCGCCGACGGAGACCGTCTGCACGGGAAACGGAAGTCTTGGGTCTGAGAGATTTTCCCGCTTAATCATCCTCTGCGGTCCTTTTTTGCATTCATGGAATATGGACGCGGCGGAGGTGGCATTTTCTCAAATTGCCAGGATTCAAGAGCTTACATTCCGAGCTTGATCATGAGGACCAGGCATTTCAGCCATGCGCTCATAGCCCGCCATGCGGCTTCGGCATCCTTGATCGGCTCTTCGACGTGGGCTACGTGCTTGTTGCGGAAATCGTTCACTTTTATCAGGAGAGAATTCAATTCTTCCATCGGCCGGCCCGAATAGGCCTGCTGCACGTCTTTCCAGACTCCGGAAGCTCCCCATCCGCCGAATTGAGCGTAGTCCAGGCAAAAAATCAGAGTTCCCAGCTTCATGATCGAACGGCCGAAAACGAGATTATCTTTCAGATAGCGGCCGTTCTTGTCCAATAAGGCCCGGTCTCTCGGATGGAGGTTACCAAGATAGGGCATGAAATAAGCATCCCTTTTTTCCGCAACGGACGGGATTTTCGGCCTGATAAACTTGTCCAAGATTCTGACGGCGTACTCGTCCAGAGGCGCGAGAAGGGGCTGGAATGCATGGCCGAGATCTTTCATGCCCGTCCGCACCGCATGGTCCAGGAGATAGACGGCCTGTCTCATCGCGCTTTCGACCGGGGCAGGGGCTTTTTCCATTCCCGCAGATTTTATCGTCTTCGTGAAAAGGTCTTCGGCCCGCTCTTTTTCGGCCGCTTCAGCAATCGGCAAATCCCTCTGCCCGGTTGCGGCTTCTTCGATGAGGGATCTGAGGGTCGGCTCGCACGCCCGCGCCAATTCCTCAATCGTCCGCGGCGCACTCTGCTGAAAGAGGATATAAGGAACGTAAAGATATCGCCACAGCGTGCGGCCCTTGGATGCCGCTTTGCACCATTTGACGGACGCTCCTGCCTTCAGGGGAACGAGAGGATCCTCTTTCCCCTTCAATTCGCAGAGATGGTAAACGCCGTCTTTTCGCCGAACGATATAATCCGGAACATAGAAAGCCCTGTGACCGTCGGGCCTCATGTAATCCATCATTAATTTTTGCGGGCCGGCGTTCTTCGCGAACGCGGTGATGTCCTCGGCGTAATCGCAGAAATCGGCGAACGCCCGCTCGAATTCGTTTTCACACGGGACCAGGTTGAACATCGTTCTCTCGGCCGCGACCGCGGGCCGATTTTCAGTGCTCGTCGCCTGATAGGGTTTCCATTCTGAGAGCCGCAGGCCGCGGCTGACATGCCGCCGCTCCTTTTTCCTCACCGTTTTGGCGAGGATTAAAGGGGAAAACGTCGCCCGCACATATTCCATAACGTCCATGTCGCGCATGCGATGGTCGATTTCGCCGGAGTATAAATCGACCTCCCGCTCGAACAGGGTTTTTGAAAGGAATTGCTCGAGAAGCGGAGTCAGAGCTTGATGAGCATTGACGACGCGGCAGGCCCGGCCCAGCATTTGAGCGAAGTATCCCGCTGCCGACCAGGCGTTCGTCAGCAATCCGGCGTCGATTTGCATCCGGGCCACGATTTCGTCCGTGAAAAGATGGCGCTCTTTGTATTCGACTGTTCCTTCCTTTTTCCTTCCGATCGGAAGTTGCTCGAAATGCTTCCTGAAGTGGTCCCTGACTTCTTCAAAAGACAAGCCTTGAAGTTCGGCCGTCGTTTCCACGGCATCCGAAACCAACGGAATCTCGAGGTCGAGGTCGGCGACCGATTTCTTGTCCCGATCCACGAAAATCGTGACCGTTTGCTTGATGGTTTCCCGGATGGGAAGAACGGCGATGTCCAGACCTTCCTGGGCCAGTTCCTCCTCGTAGAGTTTTCGGAAGGCTGGGTGGTGGACGACCGTCACCATTTCCGGCGTCTCTCCGAGGGGAAACATGCGCCGCAAACCCCTCCCCAACGTCTGTTCGGGAAGGATGTCGGATTTCGTCGAATAAGGCCGGAGCGGCACGATCGTCGTGACGTTCCGGACGTCCCAGCCTTCACGGAGCATCAAAACCGAGACGACGCAGCGGAAGGGGCTGTCCTTCTTGTCGAGGTCGCGGGACATCTCCCGCAGCGCCTTGAGGTCGTCGGGCTTCATTCCCGTTTCGCTTTCGACGAATTCCTTGACGTCTTTTCCGCCTCGCCGAAACGTTTTGACCCGGCCCTTCAAACGTGTATGGATGTTCAAAACGTGGCCTTTGACGAGCGGAAAACGATCGCTGTCGAGATCGTCGGCGATCTCATTCGCCGATTCGGCGTCCTCGGTCATGACGAATAAAATCGGCTTCCGGACTTTCTTCATCTCCTCGTAAGTCTTTTTGAACCGCTCATAGCCGAGCTTGAGATGCACGGCGTATCGCTCGCGCGCCGGTGTTTTTCTATCGCCGCGAACGACGAGCTCATCCGATTCGCCGAGGACCGGGACTTTGACGATGCCGGCGTCAACGGCCTCACCTAGGGGAAAATCACAAATGATATGCCTAAACAGGTCACCGTTCGTGTCTTTCGGTGTCGCCGTGAAATCGAGTTGCAGACAGATGCCCGATTTCCCCTTACTCAGGCTCTGAAGATGGAGCGCGTCGATGGCTTTATTCCAGGCCAGCTCGGGGTCATGGAGATGATGGGCTTCGTCGTTCATCACCAGGAGGCGGGGGTGACTGGTGATCCGGCCGCGGAGGGCTTCTCCCGTGTCCAGGGCTTTGGCCCGCTTTACGGCCGGACCGAAAATGGAAGAAGCCGTTCCGTCTTCCTCGGCACCGTTATCGCGCTTTTCGTAAAGGCGATGAATATTGGTCAAATAGACCGTGCCGGAGGAAGCCGCGCCTCCCGGCTCGTCTTGAAGGACGACCCGCATTTGAAAATCGGATTTCCATTCGTCCGGAAGGAGCGGGTCCTTGAAGAAAATGGCGCAATCTTCGAAATCGTCTTTCAACCTTTCATAGACCGTGAGGTTGGGGGCGATGATCACAAAATGCCGGGCAAGGTCGGAGTCTTTTTCATAAAGACTGTGGAAATAGCTCCAGACGACGGCCAGGCTCATGACCTTGGTCTTGCCGCCGCCCGTGGCGACTTTGCAGCAGCCTTTCGGCCACTTGTCTTGCTCATAAGGGATGCCCAGGGCGATGTCGTCGAGCCGTCCCTCGCCGAATTCGGTGAGCAGCGCGCCAACGTTTCGAATTCCTCGCAGTTCATGAAGATAAATGACGGTCTCTATGGCTTCCCTTTGCGCCCAATGGTACCGGAAAGGGATTTCGTTTCCGTCGTCATCGGCGACGAGGTGGTCCGCGTGGAACCAGTGATAGAGAAGGTGCTTCGAGGTGGCGCTGACCCCGGCGTATCCGCCCCTTCGCCATCCGTCCACCTGGGCCCGGATGGACCGGACGAGCGTGCATTTGCTCGGCCGCCGTCCCGGGGCGATGACGGCCGGAGCGCCCGGTGCGGGATTGGGCTGACGGTGGAGGGTCGGCTCCTCCCACGGCTTGAAAAGCGGAAGAAGGGCCGCCGCGTTCTTTTCCGTGATCTCGAAGGCCATGCCTCAGGCCTCCGCCTCGACGACGGCGGTCGTGTCCACGCCGAAGACGTCGATGACCTTGACGCAGATTTTCTTTTTCCCTCCGGTTTGGTATTCCCAGCCGATGTTCGTCTTTGTCTTAAGCGAGCGATCCTTGCGCGTCCGGAAATCCTGCCAGTGGTGCTCGAAGGGCTTTCCCTCCCGCCATTCGAAGTCCACCGCCCAGAAATCGATGAAATCGAACGGCGATTTCAGAGCGCGCTTGCGAAGCTCCTCAATCTCGGCTTCCGGCGCCTCGGCCAGAGCGGGGCTGAAGCGGACGAGCTCGACGTCCGTCTTTTTCCCTTTTTTCACGGCCTTTGCTTCGAGATAGCCCGCCTCGAAAAACCGGCATTCCGTCCGGTTGGGCTCCATGATTTCTCGGGGGATGTATTTCAATTTGACGTCCAGGCCGGTCTCTGCTTCGACGGCCTGTTTCTTGAGAGCGAGCTCCATCTCGAACTCCCAGGCCAGGCAGTGAAGCTCGCGGCCTCCGGCCGCGCGGGCCGCCTCGGAGACGGCGCGCAACTCCTCGCAGGTGAAAATGCCGTCGATTCGGTCGACGTGAACGAAAGCGCCGGCCTTCTTACCGTGGAGGAGAGGATCGGACGGATTGGCAAGCGGCGCGGCCTTGTAAAATTGAAGGACGATATTCCGGTGCTCTTCGTCGGCGCCCTTGAGCCGCTCCATCTGCCACCACTGCCGCTCGTATCGGCCGAGGTTATAGACGTCGAAAGAACGATAAGGTTTTTTAGCCTCGTGGAGTTCCCGCTGAACCTGGATTAGACGTTTTCGGGTCGTGTGAATCGCATACCGGCCGAGGTCAACTCCAATCCAGCGTCGGCCTAGCTTTTCCGCGACAGCGAGTGTCGTCCCGGAGCCGCAGAAGAAGTCGGCGATGAGATTGCTTTCGTTTGAAGAGGCTTTAATGATACGTTCGAGAAGGGCTTCGGGTTTTTGAGTACTATAATCCATTCTCTCAAAAGACATCGAATTAATAGGTGCAATATCTACCCAAAGATCTTCCATGGGATTTCCTCTGGAATCGTCTAAGTACCTTTTAAGACGGGGCATTTTTCCTGCAGTGAAAACTATAATTCCTGATTTTAGTCCTTCGTCGATTTTTTCCTGAGACCAAATCCAATGCTTTCCTGCGGGGGGATTAATTATTCCTCTATCACCGAACATCCTTGCAGGGCCAGATCCTCTTTGAGTGAAATCGCATAGTTGATATTTTTTCTCAGTTCCTTCCTCAAAATATTTGTAATGTTTTTCCAATCTTTCTTCTGCTAAAGGAACGTACTGTTGATTAAAATGAACGTTACTCGTTTTCGAGAAAAATAATATTTTGTCGATTACGTTTCCAAACGATTTGCTTTGTCCTTTTGACGATCTAATTTTTTGCCAGACGATTTCGTTTAAAAAATTATCTGGGCCGAATATATCATCAAGAATGAGTCGTAAGAGACTATTCACCCTCCAATCACAATGTACATAGATGCTCCCCTTTTCGCTCAGTAGATCCCGCATCAGCGTCAGCCGCTCGTACATCATGTGCAAATAAGAGTCCGTTCCTTTTCCCCAGGTGTCCCGGTAGGCGACGGCTTCAAGGATGGATTGCTCCTTCTGGAGAGTGTCGCCCTCTTCGCCGAGCTGGACTTGCATTGTGAAGTCCGCCCCGACGTCAAACGGCGGGTCGATGTAAATCAAATCGATCTTGCCCCGGAATTGCTCGAGGAGCGAAGCCATGATCAGTTTATTATCGCCCCAGATGAGCATATTGCGAAAATCGTCTTGATGCGCCTTGTCTGAGTCATAAAGAAGCTTCTGGGCATAACAGCGGTCTTTCGGTTCGTCGATCGTCTCGATTCGTTGAAGCGGGAGCGGCGAGACCGGCAGCTTCACCGGCCGCCGGTTGCCGTATTCGTCGTATTTCCCCTCCCAGACAAGCTCCGTTTTTAGCTTCGCCAAAGGATGCGGATTCTCCGGTCCCCATTGATTTTTTAAATGACCGTTTTTCACCATTTTTCTCGCCCTTTTGAGCTTATTCTTATGATAAGAATGAATCAAAACCGGATAATTTTCAATATATTTGAGAAAATTAACCCAGGCTGGCGTCCATGTTGGTGGCGAAGCATAAAATGGCAGTTTTCTTTGCCGTTTGAAAAGAAAATCATATTCGTATTATGATTAACGAGAGGAGGGAGCAAAAACGATGGCCGTCAGATTGACCGATCCCGAAATCGCCCGCCTGGTTGGAGAAGAAAAGAGACTCCCTGAAGATTATCTTTCTCGATTGGAGCTTAAATCGAAAAAGGGGCATAAGGAAAAGGAGATGATTGTCAGCGGTGCCAATGGGAGCCGTTTTATCATCATTTTAAGGCAAAGTTTACTCAATCCATTGGATTTTTCCGTGATCCTTGGATACCAGATTCCAAACTCAAATGTCGTTTTCCGGCTACGGAGATATAACGGTAAAAGTCATCAACACATGAACACCATAGAAGGCGACGAATTTTATGACTTCCATATCCATTATGCGACGGAGCGCTATCAAACATTTGGCATGGAAGAGGATTCCTATGCTCATTCGACCGATAAATATTCGGATTTCCATAAGGCCGTGGATTGT
>Ga0315282_10006726_pt1 | contig 19116 bp, 14 predicted proteins | sample YL17G07_20_MG_FD_203693 | JGI IMG/M metagenome (GOLD analysis project Ga0315282, IMG submission 203693) | Sediment microbial communities from Yellowstone Lake, YNP, Wyoming, USA - YL17G07_20 | ecosystem: Environmental > Aquatic > Freshwater > Lake > Sediment | place: USA: Wyoming | collected... | reverse complement strand
ATTCTTTTTACTATTGTCCACTTTCGGTTTTTCCATCATTCAAAGCTCCCCTTTAGTTCAGTTCAACCTTTCTTATGAAAATATATCAACTTTAAATTCCACAACTCTCAATTACACGAATTCTTACAGAATAAATATCTCTGCTGCCACGGCCAACTCCACTTGGAGCAGTCTTACATTGCAAATTTTAAATACAAGTTATCTGTCGCAAAATTACAGCCAAGGCGATATCAGATCAATTTGTATACAACTTCCTTTGCAAATACTTTTGTGGAATGGAACTTACAACAACGCATTCGATGTAAGCACTGTCAGCCAGAATATAACACTCATACATTCACATAACGAATGTTTTCCAGGCAGATATTACACTGCAAACATGACCGTTAGAAACGCTACACAAACGAACGAAAACGTAAACCTAACAGTTTATGTAGACATCCCAATTTTAAGTACAAACACTCTTAATAATCAAACAGGAATTGGAAATTTCAGCGGATCGATGCCGATTAATGCCACTACGTATAATTCATACTATTTCAACGCCACTTCTACTTCTTCTACTGATGCAGAGATAGCGAATATAACTGGCTTTACCATCAACATGTCATCTGACGGGGATGTGGATGTTTTTGTTGTAGACAATTTGGGTACTTATAAGGCCAAGTCAATCAACAAAACTCACAATAACGAATATTTAATGTTCAGTCCATTACCGACTGCTTCTCAGATGTGGGAGATAAGAGTTTTCGGAAACTCAACTTCTGCAATAACATATAATGCAAATATCAGTTTCACGACATTGAATTCTACTGCCACTTCTTTGAATCTGGGAACAACAAATTCCACTGCAAATACGACAACAAACTATACGCTAAGGAATGAAGGCAATTTGTCCATAAGCAACCTGAGAGAGGTGAAAGAAGTCTATTCCATCCAGAGATTTTCTGGAAATAATATAAATGGAAACACAAACTATACTTTCCTTGTCCCTGAATCCTCGATTGTCTCAAAAGTTAAGGTTAGTTTGAATTGGACTGGTGGAAGCAATTACTCCCTCAACATTTACAATTTCACAGGACTTGTCGCAGGGAATTCTGCCAACAAATACAAATATGCCAATGTAAGCAAGGTTGATCAGGAGGAATACAACGAAACTACAAACTCACAATCCACTTCAGGTTATTGGATAGCAGAAGTTAAAAACAACACAAACGTAACAGATGGATATAATGTTACAGCTTATCTTTATCTAAACTCATCCGCTTGGATAACAACCAATTTTACGAGTTTGTCTTTAAACACCACTGGCAATAACAACTACACCGCCAGTATTCAATTCAACCTTACAGTTCCCAATACTTCTTTAAATGGGACATACGGAGGAAGTCTAAAATATTTAGACAGCAACAATGCTGGGATAAGCATACCAATTAACTTTGAAGTCACGACTGGAAGTTTGTTTGTCAATGGCAGTTTGAGCAAAGATACCTCTTTCCCGATATTCACTTTGAATGAAAGTTCTGGATACAATGGAACTAAATCTTATTATTTCAATATAACTAATCTAGGTTTTTATGACATGAATCTAAACTTTACCAATTCAACTAATCTTACATGTTATTCTGGCAGTTGTCCTGGGTACAATGCGACTTTCACTTACAATACAACAAACACAATAGACAAAAATAGTTTCAAAATGATCGAGGTCAATATAACATACAACAGTTCTCTACCAGCAAACACTGTATATTCGGGATGGATTTACATAAACACCACGAATGAAACTTACTCAAACCTTACATCGCATCCATACCCAGGAGCATACATAAACCTTAGATTGAACTTGACAAATGCTGTAGATGTGAAAATATTGAACATAAAATCAGAGGATTGGAGCGATAATGTCGTGAATGCCAGCAAACCAGAGAATGTAACCATAGCTTTGGACGTGTATACAATCAATGGAACGACCCAATATACAGATTTGTTGATCACAAACTTTACTGGGGTCTGGATGCAAGAGAGAAGTACGAGTGTGAGAGTACCAACTACCGGCAATTTAAGTTTCTATGCGGCATCTTCTCCTTTTTATTGTAGTTCGGGCTGTGGCAGTTTTCCAAGTGGCGGTTATCATTATTATATCAATGCAACTATTCCGCCCAACACCACAGGTGGAATTTACAATGTTTATGTTAATGCAACAAACATTGGACCATATAATTCTTCAGGAATAGGCATGAACAGCAGTGCGCCAGTAGTTGTTAACAACTCTGGTTTATACATGTCGTCGATGAACGGAACCAGTATAAGCATGGCAAACGACACGTCCACAGTTTTGGCGGTTAATGTTACAAACTATGGGCCTATAGCTCCTTCTGCCAGAGGAATTACAGCTGCAATTGCTTTGGGAGAAACTTGTGAGGGATATACAGTATCTAGTGCAACCTATGTCAACTGTCCTTCAACTTCTTTTAATCCAGCTGGATACAATTCAAGCTGTATTGCTTATTGGACAATAACTTCTCTTAATAGCAATTACAGTGCGTGTACTGCGTATATAACCGGAACTCCTTCGAACATGTGGTTCAATCCAAATGGAGTCAATGTCTCTATCACGGTGACGCAATCATCTGGCAGCACTTCAACTACCGGTTCAACTTCCACAGCCCTGACTACAGCCAACTTGGCATTCACTTCAGCCCCAACTTTAGTTGTAGTCCAGCAGAACTCCACAAACACAACTACAGTTCAAGTGAAGAACACGGGAACTAAAATACAGAGTGTTTCATTTAATATTTCGGATTTGGCTTCTAGTTGGTGGAGTGTTAACACAACTTCTCCAAAGATTCTAGACTTGAGCAAGTTTATCGGCTATTTAGTTACTTTTACTATTGGAAATGCGGAGGTGAAAGATTACAATGTGGCTTTCAAAGCTTACAGTTCAGAGAAATCCGTGACATCTAATTTCACTTTAAGAGTCACTCCTGCTCCGGCCAAACAGATAGAAATCAATAACACTTTCTACGAGTATCTGGCAAATTTCACGAAATTGGGAGAGGAGATGAACAAAACCAAGTCAGCAGGAATCAACATCACCAATTCTACAGAGAAATACAATTTGGTTAAAGCAAAAATAGATACGGCTCAGTCGTATGTAAGCAATGGAGATTACTTCAATCTAAATAATATTTTACCGGAGATAAAATCTCTTCTCGATGATGCTTGGACGACATTGAATAAAGATAGAACCACAGGTAAATCAACAAAGGGCGGTTTCGTTTTCGGCAATTATTTAACTTATGTAATCATTGGCGGAGCAATTGCTGGTGGTTTAATTCTAGCTTACCTTTTCTGGCCAACTAAAACACCTCCAACTGGCGGATACAAAGCAGAAAAGAAAGAAAAAGTCGAGCTTGTCCCTTCAGAACCAACAAAAAAAGGTAAATCTTTTGATAAAATAAAAGATGGCTTGAGCAATCTGAAAAGAAAATTCAGTTTTTCTAAAAAACCGAAAGCAGAATACAAAGGATCTTAACATTTGCATTTCAAAAATTTCGTTTCATCCTGCCTGATTCTTCTGCAAATTATACAAAAAGTATCGACTTCTATCTTACCCAATTTTTCATCAGCCATTTTTCTAGAAATGTTTTTTATCATCAGCATCATTTTTTCGTTCGACTTAATCATCTCTATCTTCTGCCCTCTCAGTTCTCTGATGTATTGAGAAACGGCCGGTTGCGTCACACCAAGCTTTTTCGATACTTGGGCTTGATTCATCCCATAGGTCTGCATGAGATCTTTCGCTACCAACGCTCTTACAGAAGGTAAGATTTCTTCAACCATCATCTCGCAAAGCAATTTCATACTAGTTTTTTTATGAAGAGAACTATTTAAATAACGTCGTTATATTTTTAAATTCTGAAGGCATAATTATGAATTAAGAGGAAAGGAAATTAGATTGAGAGGCATGACAATAAATCCTGCCTAACTCAACTATTTTCCCTTCAATTTCTCCAGAAGCTTGATCTGACTATTGATAGCTGATAATTGTTTCTCCAAGGTTTCCTTTTCGTCAAAATCATTCGTAAGGTTTATTTTATTTGTTACTTCGGATTTTTTCAATTTTAATTTTTCAATCTCTCTTTCGACGTCTGCAGTTAACATTTCACACCATTGGTATTTTAGACCTTTTCATATATTTCAAGAACAATTCATACACAGGTAAAGTGACATAAGATTTGAAATCGTTCTGAAGAGCAGCAATCTCATCAAAACTTTGAGCCACCAAAACTTTTTCCATTAGATCTTTAGAATGCAACACAATATTTTCTGTAGCCCTCAAATCGATTTCTGCAAATCGTGAGGAGACCAGAGAGACAATCTTGTCCATATTGCTTATGATAGCAGTTTTGTGTCCTTCTACGAACTTCTTCTCTGTACCGAAAGCATTCAATTCTCTTTTAATTCTTACAATTTTATTTTGTAAGTTAGCGTCATTAGACCTCATCAAAATATTGTCGCAGAAGTTCGTTTGGAATCTTCTCGCATCGAACAAATCTTGAGTGGATAAACACAACCCTATTGGGGTTATTTCATTAAGAGTTAAAGCCATATCAATCACTAAATATTTATTAACTTTAAAACTGATTAAGTTAGCGGTGTCAAGTATGATAAGGTCACCAATCGTAGTCACAGTAGGGCATGTAGACCATGGTAAAACCACGTTATTAGACAAGATTAGAGGGACGGCTGTCACTAAATTAGAGCCAGGCATGCTGAGCCAGCACGTAGGGGCCAGCTACATCCCGATTGATACCATTGAACATATTTGCGGGGAATTGCTAAAAAGGATGAAAATTGACATAGCTATTCCTGGTTTACTTCTGCTTGACACGCCTGGTCATGCGGCATTCATGACTTTGAGAAGAAGGGGAGGGGCTGTTTCTGATTTGGCTATTCTTGTTGTTGATGTAAATGAAGGATTCCAGGAGCAGACTGATGAAAGTTTAGCTGTATTGAAAGAATTCAAAGTCCCGTTTGTGGTTGCTGCCACCAAAATTGACAAAATTCGTGGTTGGTATTCATGTCCAAATGTTTGTTTCATAGACAGTTTTAAAAAACAGAGAGAGGATGTGAAAGATGAGGTTGAAAAGAAGATTTATCAGATAGTCTCTCAGTTGGCCGAAAGAGGTTTCAACTCTGAAAGATTGGACAGGGTGGAAGATTTCACAAAACAAATTGTCATAGTTCCTTGTTCGAGCGTAACAGGTGAAGGTATTTCTGAACTTCTAATGGTTTTGGCTGGATTATCACAGCAATTCCTGAAAAAGAGATTAGAAGTTTCTGAAACAGGGAAAGGCGCTGTTCTAGAAGTCAAAGAAGTAAAAGGTTTTGGAACAACTATTGATGTAATTTTATATGATGGCAGCATCAAAAAGACTGATTATCTTGTAATTGGCGGGAAAGAACCAATAGTCACGAGGGTAAAGGCCTTACTGAGACCTAGACCGCTGCAAGAGATGAGATTAGAAAAGCAGTTTGAATCGGTGGATGAGGTATTTGCTGCGGCCGGAATAAAAATTGCTGCTCCTGATTTAGAAAACACTATATCCGGTTCACCGATAATCGCTGTCAGAGATGAGAAAGACATAGAAGATGCAAAAGCAACTGTTCAAAAAGAGATAGAAGAGGTCCAATTCATCAAACAGATAGAAGGGGTGGTCATAAAGGCGGATACACTTGGAAGTTTGGAAGCGATGATAAAATTGATGAATGAGGAAAATGTTCCGATAAGAAAGGCCGAAGTCGGTAATGTAACCAGGCAAGACATCATCGAAGTGGGAAATGTGAAAGACGATTTAAGAAAAGTTGTGCTAGCTTTTAATGTTAAAGTTTTGGACGATGCGCAGACTATGGCAAAAGACTTGAAGATAGAGGTCTTCCTTAGCAACGTCATCTACAGGATAATAGACGAATATGAAGAATGGTGCTTCAAGAAGAAAGAGAGAGAGGTGCAAGAGAAACTTGAAAGAGTTAAAAGGCCTTGCCAAATCAAAATCCTGAAAGGATACGTATTCCGTGTCAGCAATCCAGCAATATTCGGAGTTGAGGTTAAGAAAGGATTGTTGAAAGCTGGGGTGACTGTCAAAAGGGAAGACGGGAAGATTATTGGCAAAATAAAAGAAATACAGAAAGAAGGGAAATCGGTGGAAGAAGCAAAAGTTGGAGACAAGGTTGCTGTCAGTATGGAAGAACCCACCGTAGGCAGGCAAATAGAAGAGGAAGATGTTTTAATTTCTGTTTTGAACGACGAAGACATAAAAATTTTAAGAGAAGTTTTTGATAAATTGAGTGAAGATGAAAAGGAACTGATTAAACAATAATCTATTTCTTCAATTCCTTTAAAATTCCTAAATAAGTTCCATCCAAAAGATAAATTTTAGAAGAATTCAAATCAAAAATTTTATTCACAAACAAAGGCCCTGTGTGTTTCCCCTTTTCTATCCTGTTCAAAACAGCTCCACCAAGTATGTTATTGAAAGTTGGAAGCAATATTGCATTCAGTTTACCTGTTTTCTTCAGTTTGTATTTTTCCTTTACCAATTTTTGATTCAACTTCCCTTTCAACCAAACACTCAGAAAAGATCTGAAACCAAACAAATCTTTGAATTCTATAGCCGGATGCACATGGCCCATGAACAGATAATCACATTCCATCAGTTTTTTCGAAGGCCAGGCATGACCATGGAAGAACCCATATTCTCCAATCTTATAGCCTCTGCTCCCATAGATTTTTACCCCAGAAGGAACTATTCCTTCTATGTTGTCGTCATGGTTTCCTTTTATCAAAATCACTTTAATCTTTTCTTTCAAATTTTCAAGAAATCTGGGAATCTCCACATCCTCTCTAATAGTTGAGCCAGGGACTTTGTGCTTGATATCGCCCAAGATTATCAGTGTTTTGGCTTTAGTTAATTTAATCAACTGTTCAATTGTTTCCTCAAATTTTCTTCTCTGTGAAGGGATTCTTATCCCGGATTTATACAAATCATATTCCAACCCCAGATGCAATTCAGAAATAACAAGAATTTTTTTGTCAGAAATGAATAATGCTGGAATATCTGTTAAAAATCTTATTGCCATAATTCAATCAACTTAACTGTCTTACCCAGATTCTTCTCAGACAACCTTTTGATTTCACTAGTGTTTAATTTTTTCTCAATCAAACCATTGGCGTAATTATCAACAGAGCAAACAGCAGCATAATCCATATCCAATTCTCTAGCAAGGGTTGCTTCACTGCCCATGGTCATACCCACCACATCACCATAATTTTTTATCATCTTTATCTCCGCAGGAGTTTCGAATCTCGGCCCCTTGGTCTGTATGTATACACCTTTGTTGATGGTGTTGATTTTCAATCTTCTGGCCAAAGAAATAATTTTTTCCCTTAACTTATCACTCAATCCTGAAACGGTGAAAACCGCTTCCAAATCGTGGTATGTCTCCAAGTCGAAAAGACTGATGTAGTCATGGACAACAACTAACGAACCAGGTTTTATCGATTTTTTTAAAGAGCCAACTGAGCAAAATGCTAAAATATCTTTCACCCCCAGCATTTTCAAAGCTGAAATATTTGCTTTGTGATTTATAACATGAGGAGGTTTCATTTTACTCATCCCGTGCCTCGGTAAAATTAATTTATTATTTCTAACTAACAATTCCACCAATCCGTATTTTGTCTTCACGTTTTTTCTTTTGAAACCTTCGAATACGGAAGATGGAATTCCAGAACCCACTATAACTGCTAACTTCGGCATAATTTAACTTAATTGATTAATGTAAATTTATTCTTTTGCAACCTATTTTTTAACTATGCAAGAGATAGGGACTGTAATTTCTACTTTAGAAGGACCAAGCAGCAACAAATTCTCTTTTGTGATAAAAGAAACGGAAGGAATACCAGTTCGAAAAGGCCAGTTCGTTCAGCTAGACACAGAGGAAGGAGTGATGATAGCAAGAGTTTCCGAGATAATCAAAACAAACAGATATTTCATGCGAGCCGAGTCTGTGAGGGAGTTTGAAAGAAACGGAAGAACTTTGCCAGACATGTTTCCTGTTGATAGGTGGGAATACCTTGTGGCAGACGTTGTTCCGCTTGGTATTTTTTCTGGCGGCAAGCAGCAAAGAATAAGCTTCCCTCCATCGCCTGGGCAAAAAGTTTTTCAGGTAGATGAAAATATTTTATCTAAATTTCTGGGATTGGATGAAAATGGGGTTAATATTGGGAAGATTTCCTTTCACAACCTCGATGTAAAACTTAATCTGACAAAACTGTTTCAGAAGCATGCAGCAATCCTGGCAATAAGCGGAGCTGGAAAAAGTTATTTGGCATCAGATTTGATTGAGGAAATTTTAGATAGGTCAGAAGAATCAGGTAGACCTTCGATTGTTGTCATGGATCCACATGGAGAATACATCGGATTTGGTGATGACGAGAATTATATGACAAGAACTAAAATTTTTAACGAAAAGAACATCTCCATATCTGCAAGTAAACTTTCCGCTACCAATTTAGCTGAGTTGATACCGCAGATGTCCTCTGTCCAAAGAAGAGAATTGTCATCAATAATAAAGCAGTTGAGAGAGAAGAAGAGCTCATACACGCTTGAAGATCTAATCAATGCAGCTTCGGAGAGCGAAATAGATCCTAGAACTTCTTCAGCCCTGGCTTCTTGGCTGGCAGATTTGAACTCCACAGGTTTATTTTCCAATGTGGATTCGCCAAGCGTAGAAGAATTGGCAAAACCTGGGCAGTTAAGTATTTTTGATCTGTCAGAATTTGTCCATTTGAAAAACAGACAGATAATTTTGACATATTTTGGAAGAAAACTATTTGAGGCCAGAAGAAAGGATTCCATTCCTCCGTTCATTCTGTTCGTAGAAGAGGCCCATCAGTTTGCTCCTGGAGGTGAATTAGAAGAGTTTGCTGTTTCAAGGCCATTGATAGAGCAAATAGCAAGAGAAGGAAGGAAGTTTAACGCCTGCCTAGTTCTTATCAGTCAACGACCTAAACGACTGTCAACTACCGCTCTAAGCCAATGCAACACACACATAATCCTCAGAGTCACTAATCCGATGGATATACAGCATATAGAAGACAGTAGTGAGGGAATTACGGCAGATATAATAGATATGATTCCGGGTTTGAAGGTTGGAGAGGCATTGGTTGTAGGTGAGGCTGTCAATTATCCTCTGCTTGTGAAAATCAGAGAAAGAAAGAGTAAAAAGTTGGAGAAGGGGATGAAGTTTGAGGATGCTCTCAAAAGATTCAAAGAGAAAAAGGCCTTAGAAGCCAGAGATTTGGACAGTTTTATGTGATTTCTACCTTATAGAAATGTAACTACTACAGAATAGTAATCTTTATATACTCCTAATTGTCACTATAAAGTAGTGATAAAATATGGGAAAAATCATATTTCAAAGAGGTCCAGAATACGTACCTTCAACAGATGCTATCGGTAAAAGGCAAGCCAAAAGATATGCTGAAATGTCTGAGCGTGCTGCTAGATATGCACATGCGGACGAAACAGCTAAAAGATTGTCAGTAACAGACTAAACCCAACTTTCCTTTTTTTATTTCTTCATAATCAACAATTAATTCATTAATATTACTTTTGTTGTTCCATCTTTCCCTTTTTCTCTTTCTAAAGTATAACAACTACCTGTCACCGCATCTTCCAGTTTCTCGTCATGCGTAATCAAGAAAACCTGTTCAACAAACTTCCCAATTCTTTCTTTCAAAGTTTTTGCCAAATCTTCCACAGCTTTGGAATCCAAATTGTGGGTGGGCTCATCTAAGACCAACCACTTCAACTGAGGAGCCAAAACTAGTGAAAAGGCTATTCTTAGAGTTAAAGCGGCAATAGATCGTTCACCGCCAGAAGCGAACCCCTCGACATTCACCCATTTCCCACTCCTCTCTTGCAATTGCAACACATAATCCCCCTCCTCCACATTAAGTTTAATACCAACAAAATCTTTGTATGGATAGATTGTCGGCCACAATTCGTTCATACTATAATTTACGGTATCGATAAACTCTTTCCTGAGCTGAATCTGCGTTTCTTCCAAGCTTCTATTAAAAATCCTCAAATTTTTTATTATTTCATCAATTCTTTTGACTTCTTCCGCCTGTTTCTTCCAAACCTCTAACTTTTCCTGACATCCTTTCAACCTTTCTTCCCTCTCTTTTTTCAATTCTTCCGACCCTTTTATCTTGGTTTCAATCTCTCTTTCATCAGCAATCAATTTTTTAAACCTCTCTTCGATTTCCGGCAAATTTCTATCTTCTATTTTTTCTTCTATTTCAGCAATCCTCTCTTCTATGTCTTCCTTTCCTTTGAACAGTTCCTCCAATCTTTTCATCTTCTCCTCATAATCTTTCATTTGGATTGATAGAATTTCGAATTCTCGTTTTCTATTTTTAGATTCTTCAACTTTTTCATCCAACTCTTCCATCCTTCTTTTCATCTCGGCCAATTCGCCTTCAGTCCTTAGAGCCAAATCTGCCAATTCTAGAAACATCTTTTTAGAACTTTCCAAACTATTTTTTATCTCTTCCAAATCCTTTATCTGGTCAAACATCTGCTCAAGCTTTTTACAAGCATCTTCCAGATTCTTTCTCTCTTGCTCAGTTAGTTCAACTTTTTCGCTTACGTCCTCCAATTTCTTTTTGAATTCACCAATCTTCCTTTTCTTCTCTTCAATAAGCAGATTCTTTCTCTCTTCAGTCAGTTTACTCTCGCAAACAGGGCAAACACCTTCTGAAGAGGAAACATATTCTATAATCTCCCCAAAATCTTTGATTTTTATTACAAGTTTCTGGGCCTCATTTCTCAATTCTTCAAATTCTCTGTTCTTCATTTCAATCTGTTGAAGAACATCATCTCCGACCCTATCTCTCAAGCGGTCATATTCCCTTTTTATATCCAATTTTTCTTCCAAACTTCTTCCCAATTCCTTTATTTTTTCATTATTCAAAAATTCGATTTTTGCTCTAGATTGGTTGAGGGAAGAAAGTATCTGTTCATATAATTTCCGCCTGTTTTTCAATTCAACTTCGTCTTCTTCCAAATTTCTAGTCAAATCTTCCAATATTTTCTTAACCTCATCCTCTGTCCTTTTCTCCAAAGCTTCTGACAATTTTTTTATATTTCTTTCGGTCTCGTCCAAAATACTTTTTATACCCTTTTCATCCAACTTCAATTTTTCAAGAACTTCTTTCATTTCCTTTAAATCAGCAATCTCTTGCTCAATGGTGGATTTTTCCAATTTAATCTGATTCAACCCACCTTTCAACAACTCCATCTCATCGGTGATCTGTTCGATGCCGCTGTTTATGTTTTCCAATTCCTTCTGCAATTCCTTAACATCTGTTTGATTAATAACAGTTTGCCTGGCGAGTTTCCTTTCCACAAACTTATTGGTTAAACTTACAGAATTTCCTCTCGCCTTCTCGAATTTATCTATACTCAGCAACTCATCAATCTTTTTCATCCTCTGCCCTTTTGGGATAACCAGAAAATAATCCATGGCATTCTGCTCGGAGTAGATGGCCTTACTAAAGAGTTCATAATCCACCTTCAAAATCTTCTCCACAGCTTCTGTCACCCTCTGAGAGCTCGGAGCATCCAACAACTTTCCATCTTCCCTTATTTCGGAATAAGAAGTTCCTCTTCCCTTCTCTATAACTCTCCTTATCGAATATCTTTTAGAGTCTATTTCAAAAATTATCTCCACCTCACTCTTGTCCTTTTCCACAGGTTTTTTCATGATTATGTCATCGAGTTTTAATTTTTTTGATTGTAGAGTGGGGAACGTGCCAAAAAAGGCAAAGCATATGGCATCCATGGTTGAACTCTTGCCACTGCCCATCCTTCCCAGCAGAGCATTAGTTCCACTGGAAAAATCGAATTCTGTTTCCAAATGCGATCTCCAATTTTTTAGTTTAACTTGGGTTATCATTTCCGTCAACTTTCAGATTTTCTAATAAAGTTTTTTGCTCTCCAGTCAATAGGTTGAAAATTTTCTCCGCCTGATTTTCACTCAATAGATCAAGCAACTGTTCATAATCAAAAGATGGGTCAAAACCCAACTGGTCCAAATTCCTTTTCAATATTTCAACCCCAATTTCCTCCACAGATCTTCTTTCTTCCCTCAAACTTCTAAGGAATTCCACCTTTTGCATTATCTCTTCCTTTTCAAGTTCCTTGGAAAAAACTACCAAAGCCTTGCCAGAGAACTTCCTTTCTATATTTCTCAATTCCTCTTCCTGAACTTCCAGTTCCTTGCCCCTAATTTTTATTTTTACAATTGGTTTCTTCTCAAAGTTCTCTTTCAATATTTCATCCAACTTCATCTCAATCCACTCTTTGTAATTTTCAACCCCAACCTCTTCGTAAAAGAATTTTCTATTTTTCTCCAATGGTTTGAATTCTATCTTGACCTCTTCATTCAAGTCGACCAGATAAACACCTTTTTCAGCTCCAGCTTCATTCTTTTCCATCTGAGTTATTACAGTACTTCCTGGAAACACTAAAATTGTATCTCCAATCTTTTCTTGACCATGAGAATGCATGTGACCATCAATAATCATGTCAAATCCTTTTGGCAAATTGGACAAACTTATGGTTGGTGGTTCAAGCGGAGAATAAACATAAGGATCAACACTCTGGTGGAGCATCAAAATATTGAAACAATCTTTTACTGGTTGTGGATTCCATCTGTTTAAAACATCTTTTGCAAATCTTTCTGGCACACCAGACATTCCATGAATTGCAACTTTTTTCCCATTTTTCTCCAAAACCATTGTGTTGCAGTGTAAGTGAATAAGTATTCCGGCATGCTCCAAAGCTTCGATGACATTTACTTCTTCTTTACTTCTCCTTTCGTGAGTTCCATGTAGAGCAACGATAGGTATATGCTTCAAACATCTCTTGGAAATATCCTTCAACTCTTTATCAGAATTAAGAACAGTTAAACCGCTAGACTCTTTTAGTAAGGGTTTTACTAAAATTTTAATTGCCTTTGCCCATACGCTCGTCTTCGGTATTCTTGTGTCAAACAAATCTCCTGGGATTAGAATTAAATCAGCATCCAAGCATTTTTCCATAGCTTCATTAGCATTCTCAAAACTATCTTCTTCTGATTCCGAGCTAGAAGCAAATCCGAAGTGCAAATCTGATAGAATGGCTATTTTCATACACTAATTCTATATACATTAAATTATTTAGCTCCTTTTTCTATCGAAGCCAGAAGCTTTGATTTTAACTCTTCATAAACTTGCTCTTCCGTCTTTCCCATCAAATTTATGAAAATGACGTTTTCCTTGTTTTTTACATGAAATTTCAAAAGGTTGTCATGTACGAATTGTAGAATTTGCAATTCAGTGTCATCAAGTTTAATCCCGCTTCTCTCTTCTTGCCTTGACAAAGAAACTCCAGGAGGAACATTGAAAATAACAAAAATTGAATTTTGGTTTAGTTCATTGAATGCAGGATTGTCATACACTGCCAGTAAACTCATTCTCTCTTGCTTGTATTTTCCTAAATTGGCTCTTGCTTGGCAGTACCATCTATCCAAAATAGGTCCGCCTTCCAAAACAAATACATCTTTTTTAGGAGATCTAAGAATTTCTTTGGTCAGCTCCTTATTTTTTTCTAAAACGATTCTGTCAAATCTAAATGTTGCAGAACTGCCAGACTTAAATTCTGGTTGGTCGATAAGCCTTGTGGTGGCCTCTTCTAGAAATTTGAATCCCATCTCCTCTGCCAACTTTTTGCCATACATGCTTTTTCCAGAAGCAGGGAGACCAAGAAGATTAATTACTTTCTTCATCGGCATATCTATTAATTCGAGCCAAAAAAATATAAGGTTTTAAATAGAAGTTTTATTAAATCCAGAAAGAGAAGTTGAATTAGGACTTGGGGTGTTTTGAATGGTTGAGCAAGAAGGACTGACAGTAAAGAAGGACAATTTTACAGAATGGTATACTCAAATAGTCCAAAAGGCGGAATTGGCCGATTACGGACCTGTTCAAGGAAGTATAGCAATTAGACCTTATGCATATGCAGTCTGGGAGATTATACAAAAAGTATTTGATGAAAAGATAAAGAAAACAGGGCATATGAACGCATACTTTCCTCTGCTAATTCCTGAGAGTTTCTTGAAGAAAGAAGCTGAGCATTTCAAGGGATTTGATCCAGAAGTTTTTTGGGTCACTCACTCGGGGAATAATAAATTAGGAGAAAGATTGGTTGTTAGGCCTACTTCAGAAACAGTAATTTATAATTTTTATTCGAAGTGGATTAGAAGCTGGAGGGATCTCCCGCTGTTGTTGAACCAATGGTGCAATGTTCTCAGGGCTGAAATAAAATCCACGAAACCATTCATAAGAGGAAGCGAGTTTTTGTGGCAAGAAGGGCACACAGCTCATGCTACAAAAGAGGATGCTGACAAAGAAATGCTTTCGATTCTTGATGAGTATGTGGATCTTGCAGAAAATTTCTTAGCAATCGCTGTACTAAAGGGAAAGAAAAGTGAAATGGAAAAGTTTCCCGGTGCTTTAACTACTACTACTTTTGAAGGGATGATGCCTGATGGAAAGGCTCTGCAGATGGGAACTTCCCACAACTTAGGTCAAAACTTCTCCAAACCATTTGAAATAAAGTTCTTGGATAAAGACAAGAAAGAAAAATTTGTTTGGAATACTTCATGGGGAATTACAACCAGATTGATTGGGACAGTCATAATGGTGCATGGGGATGACAAAGGTTTAATGTTGCCTCCAAGAATTGCGCCCATACAAGTTGTAATAGTTCCTGTATACTATGAAGACAAAGAAAAGAAAGAAGTTATGAAAAAAGTTGAAACAACAAAAAAAGAACTGAAGGAGTTCAGAACTAAAGTTGATGATCGGACAGAATACACTCCTGGCTGGAAGTTTAACGAATGGGAGATGAAAGGAGTTCCTTTGAGAATTGAAATTGGGCCGAAGGATGTCAAAAAGAATCAGGTTGTTCTTGTTAGAAGAGATTCCAAGAAAAAAACTTTTGTTAAAGAGAAAGATGTGGAAAAAGAAGTTAAGAGCAATTTAGAATCCATTCAAAAAGGCATGTTTGAAAAATCTAAAAAAGAATTGGAGAACATGACGCATCAAGTTAAAGATTATTCTGATTTCAAAGAAATAATAGAAAAAGGTGGTTTCATCAAGACTGGTTGGTGCGGAGAACAACATTGTGAAGAACAAATCAAACTTGAGACAGGTGCCACAATTAGAATAATTCCTTTCAAGAAAGAAAAAATATTTTCCAAATGTGTCTATTGCAATAAGGAAGCGAAAGAAATCGTATATTTTGCCAAAGCTTATTAAACACCAAAAGATATTTAAATAAGACTGAGTAAATTTATTTATCTGGTCCTAGAGAGGGGATTGTTTTGGTAGAATTAGAAAAAACTGAAATAAGAAAAACAGGTACAACAACTGTTGGTATGATCTGTAAAGATGGAGTGGTGTTGGCTGCGGAGAAGAAATCTACAATGGGATATTTGGTCGCTAGTAAAGAGAGCCAGAAGATTATACCGTTGGGAAATCATGTTGCCATGACTATAGCGGGAGCTAGTGGCGATGCCCAATCTTTGGCTAGGTATATGAAGGCGGAGATAAAACTTTTCGAGATTCAGAATCAGAGAAGAATTACTGTAAAAGGTGCTGCTACTTTGCTATCGAATATCTTGCAAAATGGTCGATGGTCTTTTGTTCCTTATATGGTTCAGCTCATCCTAGCTGGTTATGACGAAAATGGTCCATCCATTTTTTCACTAGATCCAATAGGTTCGGTTGAAGAGGAGAAAAAATTCTTTTCAACTGGTTCAGGCTCGCCCATGGCTTTAGGTGTTCTGGAGGACAGTTACAAAGAGGGTCTTTCAACTGAAGAGGGAAGTAAAATTGCCTTGAAATCAATAAAGGCTGCGATAGAAAGGGACATTGGCTCGGGTGGAAAAGGAATTGATGTCGCAATAATCACGAAAGATGGAATTAAGGTAAACAAAAACGAAATTAAATAATTTTTCAAAAATCCTTGTTGATGTGAATGGAAATTCTTGAAAAGGTAAAGTCTATTTTACCTGCAGAAGCAATAAGTAGGATAGAATTAGAAGGATCAGAGATAGTTGTATACACCAAAGACAGGGATTTTTTTGTTCAACATGAAGATGCCGTAAGGCAAGTTGTTGAGCAGCTGAAGAAAAGAATTGAGATAAGACCTGAGGCTAAATTGTGTTTAGATCAAGAAGCGACAAAAAAAATTATAACTGAGACAGTTCCTGAGGATGCGAAGATAAGGGGCATATATTTTGAAGAGGAGAGAAGTCTTGTAATTATTGTTGCAGAGAAGCCAGGCCTTGTGATCGGTAGAGGCGGAGAAACGTTCAAAAAAATCAAGGCAGAAACTCTGTGGGTCCCTAGAATCGAACGAGTCCCTTCTATAAAGTCAGATGTGATTGACGGGATAAGGAAGACCATACACACAGAATCGAAATTCAGAAAAGAGTTTTTAAATAAAATCGGGGAAAAAATTTTCTCGGAAAGAAAAACTAACAGATACTGGATAAGGATAATTCCTTTAGGCGGATTCAGAGAGGTTGGGCGCAGTTGCCTTTTAGTGGAAACTCCGAAGTCGAAAGTTTTGATCGACTGCGGAATAAATGTCGGCGGGACTAATAACAATGCTTATCCCATCTTGAGTACTAGAGAATTTGATCCCCATGAATTGGATGCAATTATAATATCTCACAGCCATCTAGATCACTGTGGTTTCGTCCCATATCTTTTTGAATATGGATATGAAGGACCTCTTTATTGCACTACACCGAGTTTAGATCTTTTCACACTGTTGTGCTTAGATTATATCGACGTAATACAAAAAAATGCTGCGTCTCCGCCTTTTACGGTAAAAGGCGTGAAGGAGGCTGTCAGGCACTCGATAACCTTGGATTACGGAGAGGTTTCAGATGTAGCGCCTGATGTCAGGTTGACTTTACAGAATGCAGGTCACATCCTTGGCTCCTCTTTAGTTCACTTGCATATAGGCGAAGGCATGCATAATATAGTTTACGCTCTTGATCAAAAGTTTGCAAGGACCAATCTTTTAGAGCCGGCATTCACAGATTTTCAGAGGATTGAGACTCTAATTATAGAATCCACTTATGGAAGTCCAGAAGACATCGTGCCTCCAAGGTCCGATGTGGAAAGGCAGTTGATGGAGATAGTAAATAAAACTGTGGATAGGAAGGGGCAAATTTTGATTCCTTCATTCTCTGTAGAGAGGGCGCAAGAGCTCATGGCAATTCTCGTGGAAAATAACTTTCAATTCCCAGTCTTTCTCGACGGAATGATATGGGACGCCAATGGAATATTTACAGCTTATCCAGAATATCTGTCCAGAAACATGCAGAAAAAGATATTCGGCAATCAAGATCCATTCAAGAACGAAATTTTCAAACGAATAGCTTCTGCGAGTGACAGGGAGAAGGCATGGAATGAAAAGCCATCTGTGATAATCTCCACTTCTGGAATGCTGATGGGCGGTCCTGTGATGGAACATCTTAAAAACATGGCCGAGAACGAAAACAACACAATGATTTTTGTCGGTTATCAGGCAGAAGGAACTTTAGGAAGAAGAATACAAAAAGGATGGAGAGAAATTCCAGTAAGGAGCGATGACGGAAAAAATATCAGCCTTCAGCTCAAGATGGAAGTGCAAAATATTGAAGGGCTGAGCGGCCACTCTGATTACAATCAGTTGTTGAATTTTGTTGATAGGCTGGGTTCGAAACCTGATAGGGTAATAACTTGCCATGGAGAACCTATGAAGACCATCGAATTAGCAAAAACAATTCATAAAATGTTTAGAATTGAAACTACATCTCCAAAAAATCTTGAAGGAATAAGATTAAGATGATTATTTGTAAGGGTTGCCTAATCCTAAATTAAATCTGTAAACTTCAAAGATGTCTGAATTTTTTACGTTTATATAAGAAACAGCATTTCCTATTTTCGTATTGGGTGAAAGAACTCCCACAGTTCTTTTGTTCGATGTAGACAGCAGTAAGGACAATAATAAAAGTTTTTCATCATCACCATATCCATCATCGGAGAATTCTGCCATCCATGCTGTCTTTTTATTAGCAGTTCCATTGACTATTGAAGCATGGAAATATTGGCCTGAGCCAAGACTTGCGTTGATTAATATCTTTTGATTATCAGAACCGGATGGATCTACGTGAAAAGATCCTCCCGCATATTTCAAGAAATCACCAAATCTATATTCTGGATAAAATGAAACTCCAATTTTGTTATAGCCATCTATGTATCTTAGTGAAAAATCGAATTTGTTTAATGTAACATTGCTGTATATTCCAACGGCTTTATCAGCTGTTCTATTTGCGTCTGTATCAAAATAAACATAACTGTCATTACAAATCCAAAAATAATAAGCAGTTTTGTTGAGAGTGAAATTTCCTTCTGTAAAAGTTGAACTTGGGCAATTTGCTAATCCACCTTCCCTAGGTATACTTGTAGTAGAATTTTGTTTTGCTTTCAATGGAAGTGGGATGTGGTAGAAATTTTTATACGACTCATAAATTATATCACTGGCATTGTTTGGCTTTCTGTTGAATTGATCATCGGTCGGACTATTGGTGCTAGTGCCGACCCAAGCCAATCCAAATATTTCTGTTTGGGCGGAAGTAATCTGGCTTGCACCTGTAAAGTCAGCTATTTCAACAATTCCACTTCCTTGATCCAAGAAATCCTTAAGGTTGCTTTTGTATTGCTCTAAATTTTTATATCCCCATATCAATAAAACATCTGCAGTGTGCTTCAAATCTTCAGGATTATTGCATGGATTTATCTTGTCCAAATCGGTGTAGCAAACCAGCAAATTGATATCTCGTCCATTCAAATTCAATTGATCAAACCAATTGTTTATCAAAGACAATTGTTCATCTGTGCAATTGCAATCTAAAATTATTTTGTTTTTTTCTGTTCCT
>Ga0315282_10006725_pt1 | contig 19118 bp, 19 predicted proteins | sample YL17G07_20_MG_FD_203693 | JGI IMG/M metagenome (GOLD analysis project Ga0315282, IMG submission 203693) | Sediment microbial communities from Yellowstone Lake, YNP, Wyoming, USA - YL17G07_20 | ecosystem: Environmental > Aquatic > Freshwater > Lake > Sediment | place: USA: Wyoming | collected... | reverse complement strand
ACTATGGCAAGGGAGAAAGGGTGATCGTCGAGGCCCTCAAGCTCCTCGTCTCACTGTCGTTGATACTGTCATTCATACCCGATATCGAGGCGATGACCTGATGAGGTGGACAAATTTTGATCTACTGCAGAATGAAGGATCTCGTTTTCGACATTTAGAACTTCTTCTACATAGGGCAGTGGATATACTCCAGCCCAATGTATGCTATGTAGGTGGCTACACGGAGGCCCTGAAGGTAGCAGCTATTGCTCAAGCCTTCAACATTCTCATAGCTAACGGTGGAGGATGGCCCTACCACAACATGTGCCTGCAAGCAGCAGTAGCTAATGGGTGGAGAGTAGAATTTCACTATCTAATGTGGAAAGTTGGTGAGACGATATTTAAGAATCCACCTCAGCCAGAGAATGGTTGGGTCACTCTCACTGAACAGCCTGGGCTTGGTCTAGAACCAAGGGATGACATTCTCGCAGAATATTTTGAGAAGTAGATTTACTGCGAAGGTTGGGCCTTTCTCTTTCCGGATTGGATAGGAGAAGAGAAATTGAGGCGGATATATTTCGACACAACTGCTGCTTTATCAATGAAGGGAGATCTTACATCTAATCCTACAATAATCTAAGCGCTCTTTTTCTCAGAAGAGCCAAGAAATTTATTCAGCTGCTTCATGTCCTTTGCATCTTCTTCAGTTGCTATTTTATATTTAATTACTATGTCCTTTAGCTCAGAGTGGGTCTTCAGATCCATCCATACAACTCGCGTATAGCCTCCATCTCCCCGCAGGAATTTGGGTGACCTCAGGTAGTCCAAGCTAACCCCGCAGATACCCGGTTGTTGCTTTCCTCCAGCCCTATTGGCAAGAAGATCCCATGTGAGTCCATTTGGCGCCTTGCCCATAAAGTTCCTTCTCATTATGCCTATCCCATCGACCTCTGGGATGTAGAATGCAAGATAGCCGAAACATCCGCATGATGAGGGGGGATTCCCTCCTGTTATCGAGTGTAGCTGAACCCTCTTGATCTTTCCGTTGGATTCACGATAAACCCCATCATTTACTCCGCTCCACTCATCCCTTAACTTGTCCAAAGCTTCCCCCTTGGGTAGAACGCCGAATGCATTCGGTGAAATCCTTCTTCTCCTCCTCGATAACGGGTCCGGAACATCCTCTGGGTTGAGGTAGGCGCCCACTAACATCAGTCGCCAATCCCTTCCACACTGGGGCTGTCTCTCAGGCGTGATTATACATGTGTGTCCGCGTGCAAAAGGTTGGCAACCAACACAACTGTAGAATTCGGTCATCGTCTCCTCGTTCACTGAAGCAATGGCCTTGGTTCTCTCCGACCTATGTCTTATTATTTCAGGCTTCTTCTCGCCAAGGATTTTGGGATCGAAGATCACTGTGACTTTTACATTACCAAGTTTCGGATAATGCTTCTTCAAACCATCGTGGATCGTTTGGGCTATCATCTCCCCAGTGAGCCTTGTCCTCGGCGCTAAACCAAGCCTCAATAATCCATCTGGGGTATTTGTAGCGCCCTTCTCATAGTCTTCACGAATTGATGATGTCACTCCATTTATATAATTCGGGTAGGTGGCAGCGATCATCTCAAGAAATTCGGCCGCTACCTCGTTCATTCCCTTATAGTTCAGTTCGACGATGACGCCCATATCCCTTTTCATCTTTCCGATGACCTCAATACCGTCTCCAGCATCGGCCCTCTTTACGACGAAGAAGCTTCGATCCGTATCGCCCAATACTCTTGCTACATCGATCTTTTGCCTGAGATTGGTGGGATTGCAGTATTCTGGGAGCTGATACTTAACCCCTTCGTGCTCTATTATCCTGAGATTTGGGAACTTCATGCATTCCTCAAGTATCCCATCGACCGAGTCCACAACGGATCTATTACCATATGCATAGGGGAATGAAGAGGGCACGATAGCAGGAACTCCCATCAGCATGTAACCCAAAGTCAGTAACGGCTCAACACCCGGTTGCAGTCCATTTACAATCACAATTCCCGGTCCATCATCCTCTAGGAAATGAGACATCTCATGCGGATCACCGGGCCTAATTCCTCCGTAGATCATCGCATATCTGACCAGATTCTGGAGGTAGTAGATGCTCGAGCTGTCCCGGTATCCAAGGAAGTTCGCCTTCGGATGTCTAGAAGTTGAGAATACGGTGAACCTCTTCTTAATCAAACCCTCGATCAGTTTGGACTGGTTCGCATCCCCCAAGACGAGTGCCCATCCTGGGCTACGCTTTACGCTGAAGACCTCACCGCGAAATCTGGTATCGGGATTGAAGAACGCATCCCTATCAGCTGCTACGGATTCTATGGCTTCGGCTAGGTTGAGTGCCGAGTAGAGAAGCCCTTCTATATCCTTTTCACTCGGCGGATGGCCTTGGTCGGTAAGATCGACTTGACTCCACTTTTTTGCTGCCCTTCTCAGCTCGAGAGATTCTGGAACTTTTCCATATATGGCGATGATTATGGGTAAAGGATACTCACTCCCCCTGAAACCCCCGATTACAGCTGGCATCCTCTTTATCAGATCCTCTAGCATGGCTGACAAAATTAACACACTCGGTTCTTGATTATGCTGGCGGTCTAGAAGATCATTATTTATTCGTTTATGCTTGATATGCGTGATGTTATTTACTTGTAAAGCTCACTCACAAGCCGATAATTATAAGTTTAAATATGCAGAATTCTTATACACTTTTTATAAGAGGCTTTAATTAATATTTGATTGTTGACCGTCTTGAATTTATCATAACTTATCAGTGCAATTCAAATTGTAGGCATTGTCAATTGGGTGAACAAAGCGATCGGCCAAGGCGGCCTGACTGTATCGATAACTATCTTGCTATAGACATCGTGAGAAAGGTAGGTAAAAAATACGGACCAAAATCGATTATGACCTTTGGAGGCGAACCCTTGCTTTATCCGAAGACGGTATCCGCCATTCACAGGAAGGCCACGGACGTGGGTATTCCCATCCGGGACATCATAACGAATGGCTTCTGGTCGAAAAATATCGAGGAGATACGAGTGATTGCTAACGAATTGGCGGAATCGGGCGTAAATAATGTAGCGATATCAGTAGATTGTTTTCATCAAGAATTCATTCCGCTCGATATCGTAAAAATAACAGCTAAATCGCTTCTAAGAGCAGGAATCCCTAATATAAGGTGGAACCCCTGTTGGCTGGTCAGCAGAGAACACGATAACCCATACGACAGGAGGACGAAGGCCATTCTGGAAGAGCTCAAGGTTCTGCCAATAAAGGAGGACGAAGGCAACAAAGTACAACCAGAGGGAAGAGCTATTTTATGGTTAAAAGATTTCCTTCCTCCACGGAACCGGATTCCAAAGGGAAAGTGTGGCGATTTACCTTATACAGAAAGACTTGATCGCATAAGTTCGATCTCAGTGGAACCTAATGGCGATATTTCGATATGTAAAGATTTCAGTATTGGTAACGCCTCCAGGAGTGATATCATTGATATCTTGGAGAATTACGATCCTTTTAAAATTCCAGAAACGAGAACGATCATAGAAGATGGGGTTGAAGGGCTGATGGTCCTGGCCATGGGGAAGGGCGTGGAACTTGACCCTGAGGGTTATTATAGTATCTGTCATATGTGTTCGGATATTAGAAGGAGACTGAGAGCTTGTGATTAGGGCTTGGTGATTATTTTCAAGCGATATGTGACCCAGCATACCTTCGAATTTATATGTGAAATTCATCAATTAAGCCAAGATCCAATGCTGCCACTGTCGCCATGTTCTTATCTGGTTTTTCACGTTTCTTAACCGAATTAAAAAGAGCTCTTGGGTGATGCTCCTTTCAATCATTCTCTCGCATTCAGCCAAGCTTCGAATGCTTAAGGTCTGAAATTTTCAATGGCCTTTCTAGCAGCATCCATCGTTTCCAGCGGGATGAGGGCGTAGTCCCATGAGATGACAACACCATCAGCTCCTGCGCTCAGAGCCTGAGTTACGGACCTTCCCACCTCATCAGGACCGACCATGCATGCGTTAATACCTGGAGCGATGCCCACTTTGTGTCCCGTTTCTGCGATGGCGTCTATAGTTCCCTCGTAGACCCTCTCCGGCGTGAACGTGGTGCCAGGATGGGTTCCAGAGTAGAACATGGGTTTGATCCAATCGCACGCTTCTTGAATCGTCTTCCAGTCTACGGCGTATTTCCAGGAATCTGATACACTGTAAATGTCAAGGGCGACCTTTCTACTCGGATCTATTGACTTCGCCAAGCTGTAGATCTCGGCGTGCAGTTCCGAGTGGATTTTCATCCTAAAGCGAAGCCAGTCCAGATATTCGGGTATGTCGACCAAGAATCGGAACACCTCATATGCTTTCGTTAACTTCTCAACTTTTCCAGGTATGTATCCCAGAGAGACGCCACGCAGCAGGCCTTTTCTGATAGCTTCGATGTCGATGCCTTGTGCCCTAGCCTTCTCAACGCAGTGCTTACAGAAACAGGTGAGGCCCATCTCCGGCTTCGGGAGGGCAGTGAAGCCAAACGCGTCAGCCATCTCGTCTGTCAGCGTCCTGAATCCGAATTGTACAAAATGGTCGAAAAGGTCGAGGAAGATACCATCGAAATCATAGCTCCTCAATAGGTCCTCAACCATTCCAAAGTAGAGGTTCCTAACATCAGGATTGTTGTAGCATAAGACCCCCTGCACCATCCGACCCATGACATCGACCATTTGGCATTCCGAGAACTTCTCATAGAATGGAAATCTGTGGATTATGAAAGCATAGGTTTCCATGCCACGGGCCTTTGCAGCATCTATCATTGAAGGAAAGACATTAACGCCTTTCAGTTCCTTATCCTGCATCTTAAAGGGTTTTATCTTCGTCTTTGTATAGTACTCAAGGTGGGGTTCGTATGTGAATCCCGAGGCGGTAAGAGAACGCCTTCCCCGCGGATTGTGTGTCAATGCCCCCCATCGATGGGTGCTGATGTGATCTATATTGGTGAGCAACATTAGGGTATTGACGCCACCCCTCTCGATCATCGCATTAATCGCTTTCTCTATACCTTCGTCCAGGAGCTCGTTCAGAAAATGTACTTGCATTCCGATAATTGATTTCTGAGTCATTGCAATTGAGAATCAGTTCCCATTTATTAGGCTTGTTCTGGCAGCGGTCTCACCTTCACTACCTCTAACTATTTTGAGATTGAGTATGTTGGAAGAATGGACGATAGGAGATGACGCGTAAGCAATTACGCATAAAGCTAAATTGTGGCCATATAGGGCGGATGGTGCAGATCGGAGCCGATGGTTATGAGTAACTCTTGGAAATACCCGATGACCTAACGATGGTAAGAAAGATAGTTTCGCGTGTTTACAACAACAATGACGATTTCACAGCTGTCATGAGATTCTTATACGATACATTTATGAAAACAAATTCTTATCAAAATTGGTTTCCAGATCGCTTTGAGAATAGTCTCGATACGGGGTCAGTCCCATTGGTTGACGACATTCGGGTCTGGGAAGAAGTGAACGATGAGACCATACCTACTAAGAAGGCGATCGTCGCTATTGCTAATCCAGAGGGATCGCGAGAGCGCTCTGATTAATTCATCCAAATAGATCTCGCTTACAGTTTCCTCGAAGGGGAGATACTCGAGTGGATCGAAGGGCATTTCCTGGAAAGTAAAAAGGACCACGTTAATAGAGAGGAGTTGAGAATCCATACGATTGAGGAGAACTCCACACGAGAATCGCTATTAGTCGAGCTCGGTTATAAAGAGGGGGCAATATCCGGTTATCTCAGACTGCGGCCCATGGACCTGCCCATTCCAGATAGTAATTGCCCTAAGGGCTTTGAGATAAGGTCCATCAGGGGGAGATCCGATTATGATCAACTGATGAGCGTAACTAGATTGGTATTCGGCCATGGCGAATGGCTCAATGCTGAAGTCTATGAGGGGATAATGCGCTGTTCTTTCTATAAGCAGGACTTGGATCTGGTCACCGTTACTACCGATGGCACGTTCGCCTCCTTTTGCACATTCAGAGTCGATCCCATTAGCAGGATAACGAGCCTCGAACCCATGGGAACCCACCCCAATTATAGAAGACGGGGTCTGGCGAAGGCACTCATATATGAGGGACTCAGGCGCGCTATGAAGTATAATCCCTCCCTCTTCTACATTGGCGGGGCCGCTGACACACCCGCTGCCAACCGCTTAAACGATTCGGTAGGATTTAGTGAAAAATATGCTTATCACTGCTGGCATAAAGAAATATTATAACAATATTCATTTTGCCATTAAGGCATCCTCAACTTAGATCCCACATGGGGAGCTTTTAATTATTGAGCTGATTTCAATTGGTTATTTGCCTTATCTAAATTACGAATGACTTCTTTTACCTTCTGAGAAAAAGCTTCAACCTCTTTACGAGGAGATCTCCTGTCTGCTCTGAACATGTCAACTTGGAGGAATGGACCTGGCAGCTTATGCTCTTTCTGCAGATGGTTCCACGAAGGCTGAATCACAAAATGCAGATGTCCAGGCTTCCAATCACCGTGAGACCATTGGCAAATATAAATTTGGTCAGGTTCTAGAATGGCCTGTATAGCGTTCTCCACCAAGCGTAGGAGAGGTCCGAATTCTCTGGCTTCTACGTCGGTCAATTCCCAGAAATGGAGGCAGTGACGAAAGGGCTTGACAATCAGCGTGCCAACTCCAAGGGGACCAACGGAGTGCTCCACAGCCCAATGTGCTGTTGCATATATTCTGCCACCCGGTAAGTCCAACTTCCCATTGGTTAAACTACATGCGAGGCACTCTTCCACTTCTCTCAGACCTATCGGTCAGCAAGGTCCTATCTCAGTTAAAAATTTTTATCAACGATGTCGGTTCGGAAACGCGAAATCCGGAGCACTGTCCCCCACTTTGACCTGAACAGATTCCTCAACAAAGGTGCTCAGGGATACTACTAGCGTGGCCGTCACTGAGACTAGGATTACGGTCAGTACTATCTCGGGTCCATTTCACCTCAGTGGAATGGCCTTCAGCAGAGCCATCCTCGGAATAGGCACTGGCTGGTACGCTCGCGAGGCGAAAGGTCTGGGAGTTCCATTCCCCGAGACCCTGAGCGAACGGTTCGAGCGTTTGGAGAAGACGCTCCAGATAGCCAAGCACATGTGGCGGGGCGACAAATCCCCGTATAAGGGCAAGTATTACCAGCTTGACGAACCGATGAACGTCCCCCAACCTCTGTCCAAACCGCATCCGCCCATCCTCATAGGAGGGGAGGGTGAAAGGAAAACCTTGAGACTGGTCGCAAAGTATGGAGATGCCTGCAACTTCAATTTTGGCACCCCGTTGAAAGACTTCGAATACCCCCCGACACTGCAAGATCGGTACCAAAGGCTTGATGAGGAATTCGCGAGAAAGCTGGGCAAACTGAAGGGATATTGCAGGAAGTTTGGACGACAATACGAAGAAATAGAACCAACAGCTCTCGGCACCATTAAGATCGCTCCCGGAGCTATGAGCTCTGCAGAGGTCGTCGCGTTATGCTTGAGGCTCGCAAGAATCGGAATTAAACATATTATCTTTAACATGCCCAACATACATGAGATTGAACCCATCGAGATCATTGGTCGCGAAGTCATTCCTCAAATGAATTAATCCTCAGTCGATTCATATTAAGGAGAGCTATTAGTTTCGTTAAAGTTAAAAGCCTGTTTTTAGAATATAAGTATCATAAGGATCTGTTCAAGATGATGAAGAATAACAACCGGTATGGAATATGTGGCATTTATTGCGGCCAGTGTCCGAATGGGAACGGAAGGGTGAAGATAATGGCAGGTGAGCTGAAGAGACTCGTCGACACGGTTCGCTACGACTGGATGGAGTCGGTAGAAAAGTCGTTCCAATTTAAAGAGTTTAGAAAGGGCTTAGAGTGGTTTGCCAACGCGCAAAACAACTGTCCCATGTGCCTCAATGGTGGTGGCGCGCCTTGCGAAAATAAGAAGTGCGCCTCTGTAAAGGAGCTGGAAAGCTGCCTTCTCTGCGACGATTACCTCGCTTGCAAGCACACGCAATACCAACGCGACTGGTATCCTTTTGTAATCGACAACTATAACCGTGTCAAACAAGTTGGCTTTCAGAAGTATCTTGAAGAAGAGGAGGAGAGGGCGAGGGCAGGCATAGACCTGATGGGTCATCTAGAGCGAAGGTGCTGTAAGGTCGTCAAGTTAGAAGAAGTATAAGTACGTCCCAGCCGTTTGGCAGGATAATAACGACCACTACTCAGTGCTGAACTACGTGACGCTTGGGTTTTTATTTAAAGGCGTTTGGAATCAAACCTGCAATATATGGCAAGAGCACATCCTTGTTTCTGGCCTGGATTCCCATCCTTGGCTCGTTTCATCGATAGTGAAGCCAAACTTCCGGAAGGGGAAGAACGACGTATTGCCTTCTGCCTTACCCGGCGGCCTTACGTCCACTGAGGTCTCAATTCGACGAAATCCGTGGTTCCTGCACAAACTCATGAGTTCCCTTATCATTGCGCTGGCAATGCCCTCGTTCAAATGCTCCCTTACGACGACAAGGCATCCGATCACCATCGTGCTTTCTAAATTCTCATTTGTTCGAGACGTGGGAAGGCCGATCCTCCTGGCGTATTTCTTTGGCAGGAAAATCATTTGACCCACCAGTTTGCCATCTTCGTACGTGAGAAAACCAATTCCCCCGACTTCGTCGAACACCTCTGTCCACATGGCATATTGGTATTTCCTTTTACTTATGCCAAACATGTTGCAGGGGATTAGCTGTCCAGGAGGGGGGTTGCCCCACGTCGGATTCCATTCTACTTCCGCAAAAGGATGTCCGTCGATTCCTTCGAGAATCTGCCGTTTGGTAATTGCACGAATCGTCCTCATTCTCACTTTGCTCCCAAGAGAACCATTATCTTGCTTTCAATTACGCGAAAGCTCTCATGCCAAGCGTTAATGGGGATTCTCTCCCCATTGATGAACACGGTGCTATAAACGCTTCCAGCCCTTTCGCCGCTTCGCAGCTCTCGCACCAGAGCGGATACGTGTGCCGGAAACCCAACTAAATCCCCGTCATCGATGTCCCACAGGTTGTACGCGTTTAGCTTAAGCGCGTACTTCTCACACAGCCTGCTCAGACGTGTAAAATCCCTATCGCACAGGCAAAATGGGTTAATCAAAAGATCGACCTTTACCTTCCCTGGCTTCATACTCCCTCACTTTGAATGCATTGCGGCAACTAATAAATTTGGCTACCCTATGACGTATGAATAGATTCGAGAGAGTATCCTCATAATCCAGCTTATGATTCTGACGTTTTCAAAGCGTTCCAATTTCCTTTTAACTTCGTTAACAATGAAGTCGCAGATGAATTGGTCTCATTGGCGAAATAAATAATGTAGGGCCTAGATGACCATCGATGCCCAGAGCACACCCTGACGCAGGAGTTTTTGGAATGGCCTGCACTCAAAGGACTTGAGATCGTGGCCCAGTGCATTGTAGTATATTCGGGCTGTACCGTAGGCGTTCGTCCATGCTATCGCATGAACTTTTTCCTCCCAGACGGAAGTCGCGAGGACATGTATATCTCCCGTGATCGTAAGGGTGTGGTAAAGTTCATCGCTAATTTCGAAGTCGGTCACGGAACGCATTATAGGATGTGAGGCATCGACGACATGTATCTTGTAAAGTTGATAGGGTCCATGGGCCGAATGCCCCCATGTCCAGTGTCCCCCAAGGATCTCTCCGTATTCAGGCCATGTGTCAAAGTTTATCGAGGCGGCGTGAATTGCCACCAAACCCTTACCCGATCTCAGAAACTTGAGAATCCCGGCAATCTGTTCAGGCGAAATTTCGAAAGCCCAGTCGCTCCATTCCGGATTCTGCTTACAACTCCATCTCACGCAGTTCAGGGTGAGGACGTCGAACCGTTGAAGCCTCTCTTCGGTTAAAATTTTAAAATCCTCAACTGTCTCCGACTCTATGCTTGCTTCATCTAGTATCTTCACCAACATCTTCGAGGTTGAAGCGTAATCATGCGCCACTCCTCCGCTTAGGATTAAATTGCGTATCATCAGCATCACTCGTCCAGAGCGAAGAAGCGGATATCGTGCCCAGTAGCCACCCGATCGGCTCGAGCGGAAACCAGACGAAGCGCGCAAGCATTCACTTTGATTAAGAAAAATGTTATATAGTTTATGAGAATAATGAAAAATCGGAGAGAAGTCAACTTGACAGTCGAAGAAGTAAAGAGAGGAGCACCGCCAATTATACCTTTAATTGTCTTGGCTGCCATCCTTAGTTACTTCGGAGTGATGTGGCAGCTCCTTATAACAAGTAACCCACCATGGATCGTCAACTCGCTCGGTGTATCCGTCTGTAACGTAGGATTGACGACGGCGCCCTTTCTCATCTTTCTGCTGGCTGTGCCACTCAGTCGGATCAGCATCTTAAAGGACAAAATCACCACGACAAACATGGCATACGCCTACATGGCGGCCTTCACGGTCTCATATTACATGAACTATCCTTGGGCCAACAACGTGAGGTACCTCTGGGCTAGTCGCTACATGGAGCAGAATCTCGCCGATATTATAGTTCCATGGTTCATGTCACCGTCAGCATCCGTCTGCAGGGCTATGGCATATGGCACTATGGATTGGGGTCCCTGGATTGTGCCGTTACTCTGGTGGTGGACCGTCAATATCGGTCAGGGCATATCATTCTTGGCCATAGGTACTATATTGCGAAGGCAGTGGATCGACGTCGAGCAGGTGCCATTCCCGCAGGTGATAGTCGCAAAGGAGCTGATGAACAATGTTACTCCGAATGTTGAAAGGACAGGGTCGAAGAAGAGATGGTTCCTAGTTGGCATCCTTCTCGGACTGGCATTCCAGCTGCCGACGACGCTGACCGGAATCTTCCCTTGGTTCCCAGATATCTACGGCGTCAGGGTAAATACATGCGCACATCTCACCCGCTTTTTCACTGCAAGCGACGTTCTAGGAACGATACCTGGGATGATGAGCATCAACTACAATCCGATAGTCGTGGCGATCGCGTACCAGGCGCCCATGGCCGTCCTCTTCAGCACTTGGTTCTTCGCGCTGGTGAGACTCATATTAACGCAGATTGCCTATGTCATGGGCTCCTACACAGGTATTGAGGGGGTTGGCACTTGTGGTCGGGATTGGTGTCACCCTTCGCCCGACACCGATATGCCACTGGAATTCGCGGCCATCGGAAGCGGTGGCCTCATCGCACTCGGTCTGATGCATTTAGTGCTCAACAGGAAATACATCGGCGAAACCTTCCGTGCCGCCATGGGCAGTGGAAACCTTAAGGGACAGGAGAAGGACGAGGCAATGAGCTATAGGAACGCCTACATCCTCCTCTTCGGGAGCTTTATCTTCATGTTCATCTTCTGGATGGCCTCGGGCCTCAGCTTCCTCGATGCCCTGGCCCTTTTCGGGGGAGGGACTATCGTGAACTTTAGTCTCGTAAGGGTGTGGGGTCTTTCTGGAGCAGAGTGGCCCTCGTCGGCTGGAACCGTATTTCCTCGCCTCGTCTATTCAACAGTACAGTCACCGCCAACAACTCAGCAGTACATCGTGTACAAATGGGCATGGCAAGCCGCGGGTGGGGGCTCAGTCTGTAGTTGGGGCGGAATGGGCTACGCGTCTTTCGCCGGGTACAACATGGGTAAATCAACCAACATTCATCCGAAGAACACGTTCAAGGTAGTCTTAATCGCAATGATAATAGGTCCTATTTTCTCACTACTCAGCCTTATCACGGTCGTTCATGGATTCGGCGGCGCTAAAATCGCCATTTGGAAGAACTGGTTTGAGGGAATCGGTGAAAGGTGGGCCCTTATACCGGGTTGGTGGACCGCCAGTCCCGCCGCAGAGCCGTGGTTACCGTACGTGATCGCAGGCGCTGCCTGGATAGCAGTGCTGAGCTTCCTTCATGCGAGGTTCGTGTGGTTTCCCCTAGAGCCCATCGGTTGGATATTGGGCACAACGTCCGCTTCTTCGCTCTTTGGCCTGTGGATCCCATTCCTTGCAGCATGGATACTGAAGACGATCACCTTCCGTATAGGCGGAGCCAAGTTACTCGAAAACATGGGATTGCCCATATCATCAGGAGCTGTGGCTGGTTGCATGATAGGCATATTGCTCGGTGGGGCGATGTTTATCATAAGATTCTTCGTTCCATTCTAGAATTTTCTATCCCCCCTTCTTTTTCTTTCCATTTGAGTTACTGTGGATGCCATCGAAGTAGTGCGTTTCAGCCCTTTCAAAAAAAAGGGCTCTAGTTTGATGATTAAAAGGTTAATGCCCTGACCGAAGAGGGATTTCGCATCTTGTATAGATCTAATGCCACATGTACCATTGGCCTCATTATAAGTTGGACAGCGTATTAAATAACTGTAGAGATGCTTGCTCCATACCACTTTGTGAGCCTTGGGTTTGAATGTTTTTCCATCGATGGATGCCATCAGAGAAATATCATTTAGATCTTTGGTCGAATGCTCAAAAGTATTAAAGTATCCTTGATATCAATGTAAACTATGGTCGTTTCTCAAGGAATGGGACTTGAAGCAGACTTCGACATGGATTTAACTCATTCATTCACAGACTATCTAAGGGAATTCTATTCGACGCGCAAGAGAAGGATGGCATTCAAGGGGAGTACGCAGGGAGACCATGAGACTTGGAAAGTAGGGGCACGATCGAGACTGTTGGAACTGCTGGGGGGAAGGTGCGAGAGTGTACCTCCTCTGTCTCTAAAGAGAAAAATCATAGAGGAACGAGAGGATGTATCGATAGAACGGCTACTCTACCAGACCAGGCCAGGCCTCTGGGCTCCGGCCTATCTAGTGATCCCAAAAAACAGATCTGGTAGACTTCCAGCCATCCTGTGTCCTCCGGGGCATGGTGATGGCATGAATCAAGTATTATTCGAATCTGGAGGTTATAAGCAATATCCGATTGAACTCGCCAAACAAGGCTTTGTAACAATAGTACCGGAGAATATCGGATTTGGTGAGAGAGTTGGAAGAGCAGATGATGCAACGCACCAATTCTATTATCTAGCCGTGAATCTATTTGGAGAAAGCATGATGGGGTTCCTTGTATGGGATTTACAGAGGGCGCTAGATGTACTAGACGAACTTCCCAATGTAGATCCTTCGAATATCGGGTGTTATGGTCTGAGCTTAGGGGGAGAGTTAACGCTCTTGACCACGGCCATAGACGAACGAATAAAGTGCGCCTGCATTAGTGGCTTCTTTACATCTTATGCCTCGACTTTTCTTAGTGTATGTCACTGCGGTTGTGGATATGTTCACGGACTTGCAACTGAGTTCGAACACGTAGATCTTGCAAGTTTAATAGTCCCAAGGCCTCTACTTCTGGAAACCGGGACAAAAGATACTAGCTTCCCAACTCCCGTAACCCGAACATCAGGAGCTACTCTATCTGGTATATACGCCCTCTACAACGCTACAGATCGACTTGGATATGATATCTTTGAAGGAGAACACGAGATATCTGGCCGAAGAGCCCATGAATGGTTTAAAAAATGGCTAAGCTAGCGCGTTTTAACTAGGGTAAGTTTGTATGGGTTCGATGATGTCAGCCGATCGGATATGCTATTTTTTGGGTAGATCTTGACTATATTTCTATCCGATGATCTCCTTTTTAATCCAACTACCTCCCCCCTCAAATTGAGCAGAAGACCCCCTAACTTTAGCATAGATCGATGTGAGACAACAGGGTGTAATCCACTATTACTTGTCTAGGATTAAGATGCCCATGTCCAGAGAATCTACCCTCAGCGGGGCTCGTATTTCAAGACCTTTGCCAACATCTTTCAAAGTTGCCTTCTCGAGCTTTCTTACATGCCCTCCCTTATCGATTTCTGAGATCTTATGGGCTCTTCCCGTAAAATCGCCGATGAAGCCTTGGATATGAGTGATTGGGTCGGAAGACAAATTCACGATGCCTAGAACTGTTCTTCCAGGCTGATCGATTCTAATGGGCACTATATCCGCTACCCCCTCGACGAAGAATGGGATGGAGCCTCTTGAGAGCCAATCAATTGCAGCTCGAAGCTCTCTCTGCCGAGTCCAATTGCGGAAGTATATGTCTTCTATTCCACTTGATTGCCCATCATGTGGCAGCACTGCAATCCTACCTCCCAAGCGATTCTCGAAGAGCGTCAAGCCTGAGGATACATCCTCCTCACCGTCACCCAAGATACGGGAGATTTTTCTTGCTCCAGGTAGAGGCTCGAGTTTACGAAGCCCCCTTAGGTATAATGAACCAGTGGTGGGCGTTGTCAAGAAGGTATGTGGTTCGTCTCTCCGCTTTCCGAAGCTCTCCTCCAGTATCTCCTCATTAAAACAGTTCGATATCTCCTCTCCCACTCTGACGCCAACGAGTTCCGTTAGATTCCTTCTACCTAAGGCAGATGCTGCGCCTGAGTCCAGAAGTAAGCCATTTGACAAGAGGTTACCGATGCCCTCATCATCTAAAGCTAAAATGCTGTCACCGGAGACGGCGCATACTGGTGATTCGCCATATGTTACCGAGAACCCGAGAAGCGGTAGCGTAAGGTCCCATGGTCTATGTGCGAGGAGTTCATCCCAATGCGCACCCTTCGTTCTTCTGAACAATGCTCCCCGTTCATGAAAGAATAGCCTAATCCCTCGAGCAACTCCTCCAGCGGACATGAGACGGGCTACAGAATCAAAAAATGGCCTTTCGTCTTGAAGCATCTTGCCATAGGCGGGTTCATCACTAAACGGACCACCCAAGAAATCGTACAGGTTAAGGGTGATATTTGAAATCCCATAAAGCTGGCAGAGAGCTATTTGCAGCCTGGTGAACTTCGAGGACTTACTGAATCTGGAATATGGATAATTCTCAACCTCAGGGCAGATCAAGCTCTTCTCTGGGACTAGGGCCCGCGTGTGGAGTGCCAGCGTAAGACCATTGAGAAATTCCCTTTTGTCACCTTCCGAGTAATTTCCCAATGTTGGTCGCACAATGGGGTCATAGGGCCCGGATAAGGCCTTCAGGAGCTCATGCCATCTTCTACCCTCTACGCAATGCACCTCAGGTGAAGAGGTCATAAGACCGAGTCTCGTTTCAGGACTGATCTCATGGACAGCCCGTTCTATTATGGCTGAGGCCTCTATCATCGTATCTCCCATTAGGCCTAACCAAGCGATTCTTTCCTTCGGAGGTTGCAGGTCTGGGGAGAGAGCGGCCTTCACTACTTCCTCCCTACTCAGAGAGAGACCGATTCTCTTTGAAAAAGCATTGAGGTGGAGGGGACAGAAACACCCCCATCTTACGGTGCCATGGTTGTGTAGGCGGAAGTCGTCATCTACCCAGATGATCCTTGGCCTCAGTGAGGCATACGTACGATAGAGCTCGGTCACGTATCTCTTCCAAGCTTGGTCAAGAGGGCATGCGCATGCCTTACTCTCCATCCCATCGGCATCGACTTGGTGCTGAAAGGGGAACTTCCCTCTAAGGTCTCGACCAAGGTCTCCATGCCCTATTGTGCAAAGAATGTTAATACTAGTTTTAATGCCCGATTTCCTTAGTCTTTGGACTGCGGGCCTCAGGACTTCTGCATAAGATCTCGACTCTTCACCTGTCTCCAACTCCATGAAATTCTTAGCTCCCATAGTGAAGAATATGACCTCGTCTATTCCAGTTTTGATGCAGTACTTCACTAGTTCCCCTGTCCGCTTCTCTGCGTACCAAGGCGGCAACGCATACCGGAGCATGTACATTTACTTATTCCTCCCCTTTTTCATAAAACATTCCACCTTTTAATCTTGCTAATATAGCTTATATTAGTTAATATGTCTTAGAACCTATAGGTTGGCTCCACTGCCTTTGAGAAATGTCTTAATAAGTTCAAACCCAGAGCAAGAGAAGAAGGCTGACGGCTTCTAATAGCTTTGCTTTCTGCATACCAGTGCTATGTGGCCTGCACATCCTATGTGGTATGGATCATCACAATATTCGAGTTCCAACTTCAGAATCCCGTTGAAGATATCCGAGTCTCTTAGGCGATCTTCTCCTACACTCCATGAGAACATGTTCTTTCCTACGATCTTCTCAACTTTGCAACCCGCTTCGCTGAATCGCTGTATCAACTCGCTAGGCTTGAAGAAATACATTGGGTATTCGCCAGTTGCCCATTGATTCTCAAGGAGCTTTACCGCCGGATCTAACAGACCTTGCTTAATGCACCACGTTAGGCGGGAGTAGAGATTGTCTACCGATGCTACGATCACCGCTCCGCCCTTGGCGACTCGAACCAGCTCCTTGATTCCCTTCAGAGGGTCTCTGCAATAGGAAAGGGGATCACCTTCACATAGAACGAAGTCGAAGGAGCCTTCATTGAACATGTCCATCGCGGTCACATCAGCCACAACTATTCTCACCTTGCCGAGTAAGTTCGCTTTCGCCAACTTCTGTTCCGCAACCTGGAGCATCCTCTTCGAGATGTCTGTTAGGGTCACGCGGTAACTGAGTCTCGCGATCGGAATCGTCCACTTACCAGTGCCACCTCCCGCATCCAAAATTAGCGCATTTTTGTCATCGGGCAGATAGGGTTTAATGGTCCTATCCCATGTGATGCAATTGTAGATCTCAATCCACTTCATGTTCTCGTAGGAAGAATCGTATTCGGTGGCATGGAGATCGTACCATTCACTTGCAGTCAAAACCAATAGACGTCCCTCCAATCATTTGCTTTTCAGCTCGCATGTGTATATATTAGATGTATGCACATGGGATCTAAAGCGAACTCTCTGACACAATCATCGCAGGTGAAAAAGCAAAGAAATAAGAACTAATCCCTGCCCTTTTCCTCAAAACTAGTGGATAGTAATGAGGAGACTCATCTCGTTACCTCACAGGGTGTGCGAAAGTACCTGTTACGTTAATGGATTGGAAGATGTCATGGCTTGGAAGGGGGCTCAACTCACGGATTATCTGCTCTCAGTCGTAGGCGGAATGGCAGGCTTCTCGTACTTGAAGTTAAAGTTGGCAAAGCCTCCATGCATGGTTTACTGGGGGGCAAACCCCAGGTACCTAATGAGGGAGATGCCTTCATGGAAGGACAGGAGCTGCTTCGAGCACCTCGTGACCTATGCCACAACCCCTCCTGTGCTCCCAACAAGTTTTGAGCACAGCGATGGCATGAGGTTCTGGCAAGCCCGCGTACTCAAGGAGCTGGGGGAGAAGCATGCGATATCGCAGTGGGTTGAAGCTTCCGCGCTCTTCGAGCGATCTGGCAAACTCATTATCGAGCTCTGCAAGGCCACTTTGGAGCTTGACACAAAAACAGCTTCCGACGCTCTCATACAGGTAGCTGACGTCGAGGAGGAAGGTTATGGATTGCTTAAGGCTCTCCATTAGCGACTCGGAAGTAGGTGCTGTGGCCTGGTACTTCAAATGTCAGCCAAGTCGTCCTTGAGGAAGCTTCTCGTCTCCGTGCCTTGAACAAATAGGATTATATAAACTGAAGAACTATTGTAATTAGATGATAAGTAGATTATCTACATAGGTGAAACACTATGAAATGGATAACGAGAGAACAAGTCCATGTGGATAGAACCGCATGCCCCTGGCTGATAAAGCGATTCATAGACCCCAAAGCGGAATTCATCTTCGTGTCAGCTGAGAAAGTCCAAGAGGTTGCCAAGAAAGAGAACGCTATACCTTATGATACTCAGGGCGTTGAACTCGGACACCATGGCGACAAATGCAGCTTCGACGCCATAGTCGAGAAGTACAAGATCGAGGACCACGCCATTCTAGATTTGGCGATGATCGTGCGGGCAGCGGACACAGGCAAGACTGAAGCAGCGCCGGAGTCTGCTGGTCTAGATGCAGCGATGACGGGTATATCTATCGCTGCAAAAGACGACCATGAAGCAATAGAAAAGGCAAGCACTGTTTATGACGCGTTCTACACCTTCTGCAAACTTAGGTTGACGCGCGAAAAATACAAGTCTGAGATTCAAAAGATGGATAGAAGGCAGCAAAGAGAGTTTCTAAGAAGGAAACTACTGGAATAGCATTACAATTTACTTTCTTGGGGCAGACGCTGTAATGTTGTGGGTCACTAGAACCAAAGATGAATTTTGTTCATGAAACTCAGGAGAGAATTCTACTCCAAGGACACGAAAGAAGTCGCCAGAGAGATTTTAGGGAAAATTCTTGTTCACAAAACCGAAGAAGGAACTTTGAAGGGAAAAATAGTCGAAGTCGAAGCATACCTAGGACTTGATGACCCTGGCGCTATCGGATTTAGAAGAATAAAAAACATTCCTCAAGCATTGCTAATGCCAGCAGGATTCACATTCGTTTATTTTACTTATGGAAACCATTGGATGTTAAACGTAAACGCAAAAACAGGAAAACTAGGAGCCGTGCTGATAAGGGCTATAGAACCCCTAGAAGGAATAGAAATTATGAAAAAGAACAGAGGAATCAGCGATATAAGAAATCTCACGAATGGACCGGGAAAGCTAACAAAAGCATTTGGAATAGATAAAAGACACAACGGACTAGATCTGACAAAAGATGAATTATTCATAGAAGACTCCTCACATGAAAGGGTAGAAGTCGTAAAGTCAACCAGAATAGGCCTCTCAAAAGGCAAGAGCAAAATGCTGAGATTCTTCATTAAAAACAATAGATTTGTTTCGAAATAGCACCAGAAAGAGCGAGCGCTAAGATGGTTCGCAAATTAATTTAGGAACAAACTATAGTCAAGATCCCTTATTACTCTCCATATATCAGTTCATTATCTTAATTCTATGTACGAGAGGAAGGGTTTTTACGCCCTGGAATGTCTTAACTCCGCGAATAGACATGTCGAAGCAACAAATAAGTATGTGTAGAGTAGCAGAGTTAATGTCACTATTTGTTAGCAGGGATAATGTCACCTCACGGTCTGCATTTTTGAATACCTGCTGAAATATCGGGGATCATTATAGATGGATGCGGGTGTCTTCCACCCGAG
>Ga0315282_10006724_pt1 | contig 19120 bp, 24 predicted proteins | sample YL17G07_20_MG_FD_203693 | JGI IMG/M metagenome (GOLD analysis project Ga0315282, IMG submission 203693) | Sediment microbial communities from Yellowstone Lake, YNP, Wyoming, USA - YL17G07_20 | ecosystem: Environmental > Aquatic > Freshwater > Lake > Sediment | place: USA: Wyoming | collected... | reverse complement strand
CCCCTATCGAATTCCTACAGTCGTTTATGTTGCACGCTGAAAGAGGAATACAAATAGAGAGCACGTATTCGTCAATTATCCTTGCAGCCAAGCCAATTTTCAATTATCCAGTATCATTAGTTGCTAATTACAATGCAGCGGAGCTTGTTTTTCCTTATTCTGACGTTGTTTCTTTTCTTTCCCCAATCCTGCTCGCCGTCATCCTTCTTCTTATCTACATACAGTTTTATGCCACATACGACGGCTCTAGGAAAAAAGAAGACGTCCTTTTGCGTTATACGCTCCTCCCCATACTAGCATTCCTTGTATTCTACAAGGTTCTTTCATCCCAGTTTCTATTGTGGGCAATCCCATTTGTTCCCCTTGTTGCCATCGGTTCAAAGAAAAACACAAGCCTTTTCCATAAGATTATGATAATAACGGTCTTCCTAACATTCCTTGTCTACCCGATCGGTTGGGATGCCTTGCTTGAATTTTCTTATGCGGCAATTGTCATTCTATTTATAAGAAACCTCCTCCTCTTCATTTCATTCTACCTTCTTATACGGTAGGGCTTGCCAAACTGGAAAGGCTTTTAATAAAGAGCTACATCCTAACTAATTGTTCAGTTCTTAACGCCGCCCAAGGTTGGTTAAATGCCTAAGAGCGCTACAATAATCATTCCTACGTTGAATGAAGAGAGGAATATGGGCGTTTTACTCAGGCATATAACCTCATTATACTCAGATATAAAAGTCATGGTCGTGGATGATGGCTCTATTGATAGAACGCGCGAAGTCGTTGAGTCATTCAAGGGCAAAGCCTACTTTCTTGACAGGAGCAGGGAAAAAACACATGGGTTGACTGCAAGCGTTCTGGATGGGATAAAACGCGCGGACACCGAATACATAATCGTGATGGATGGCGACCTTCAGCACCCACCTGAGAAAATAAAGGAAATCTTTGGGCTACTAAACGAGGGCAGCGATTTGGTCGTTTGTGTAAGGGCAAGCGTTCCCGGATGGTCCCTTGGCAGGAAGATAATGTCAAAAGTGGCGGAATACCTTGCGAGGATGCGACTTTTCCTATTAAATAAAAAGGGATGCGGCGACGTCCTTTCTGGATTTTTCGGGATGAGAACGACCCTTGCAAAAGAAATGGCAAAACACGCAAGGTTTGAGGAAGAGGGATATAAACTTCTGTTTGACATGCTCAAGGCGTTGCCAAAAGATGCCAAGATTGCGGAAGTGCCATATGTCTTTGGAAGCAGACGGGGAGGTTCATCAAAAATCTCCTTCAAGCACATCCTCATATTCTTCAAATCGCTTTTTATCTGATCCTTTCATACACTATTATGTTCTCCTCAAATTCCCTCAATACGCTGTAGTTCGTGTCGTCTTCCATAAGAGATGCGTTCACACCCCGCGTTACAACGTAATCAAACTTGGTTATATCGCATGGCAGCTTGAGGTCTCTTTCATCCCAAAACATGTCATTTACTCTTGTCGAAAAGTTGTAGCTGCTTGACACGTTATATCCATAGATCACGCTATCCAAATATCTCTTGTCAACACCGCTACTGTTACGGCTCATAACCCAGCAGAAATCCGTTCGCCCCTCATTGTGCAGCTCGTAAAATATTGTCGTTGGCATATACTCCCCTATCAAAAGGGTGTTGTTTTTGCCAGCCAAAAACAATCCTGCTTCCCTCTGCCCCCAAGCCTCTTCCTTTGCGTCATAAAAGAAAACCGTTGCCGTCAACGCGGCGATTATGAAAAATGACGAGAAACAGTCAGCAGGTCTATCTTCTTTCCTACCACGCTCAAAGCGGCAAAAATGGAGAGCGGCAGAATTACGATGAGGTAATACCATGGCATCAACGACCCAAAAAACACCGGGAATATTATCAAAAAAGCCCACGCGAGCATGAATCCGTTCCCTTTCCAATGTTTCCAGATGCCGGTGAGGTAGAAGCCGAGCCATGGCAGTGTTGTAAAGACGAACGGAACTACCGACCCAGCAAGAGCCTGCGCCAAATTCTTCTCACCTACGAACCTTCCCATAACGTTTCCCATGTACTCACCAATAATTGTACTTGGGTCTGAGAACATGAAATAGTACGCGACGATTGCAATTGGTATGCCAAGCATTGAGATGAGGAAAAAGCGGTTTGTGAGCATCTTTCTGTTGCCGAAGAAATAATACGCGAGAGCGAGGAGTGGTATCATGAACGCGATGACTGTCTTTACCATATACGCCGAGAATGAAAGAACCCCTGCGAGGATGAAGTACCGCTCATCATTCCTTCCCTTGACGTACGCGTATGTGCTAAGGAGTATGAGAAGGACAAGGAGGGTGTCCGCAAGCAGTGAGCTGTTTACATATATGACAAGCGCGGTTGTTGTGTAGATGAGCGTTGAGAGGAATGCCAATTCCTCGTTGCCGTAAAGCTCCTTGACAAGAAAATACATGACGACTGTCGTAAGGAGCGCGAAGATAAGGGAAGGAAACCTGTAGATGCCCTCAACTGGAAGGGGAAGTGAATTCATCGGAGATATGATAAGCGCGTATGGAAGGACAAACAAAACAGGCCTCCAAGCAACCTCGTAGCCTAAAAAGTGTGGGACGAGCGTTGGTTTCTCTAGGAATTCGTCTATCATCTGCGCGTATATTGCCTCATCCCTTATTAGCGCGTGCTGCGGAAGGAACGGCAGCCTTGTTATTAGCGTTATTATGAGAAGTACCAGTATGAACGACGTTTCTCTTTTCATGCTACCACAATGAGTCTATCTGAAATTGCAAACGACATTTAAATAACCTTTTATCCTATACCCTGGGAGGAGCAAATGAAAGGTTTCGTCTCGTTTATCCTTGTTTTATTCCTGCTCGTTGCAATACTCTTTGCCATCGACGGCTACGCGGAAGCAAAGTCGTACAAAGACGATAGCGCCCTTCTTCTTGAGAAAAAATACTACAAGGAGCAGGATATAATGCACGCGATGCTTTCCTGCGCGAGAAGCGGCGCGAAGGAAGCCGAGACCGCGTATGTCGCCTCCCTCGCGGCAGGGGAGGAGATGAAGGAGCCGATTGAAAACGCGATGAAGCTTGGGATCCAGGGAAGGCTCGCCGGACTTGAGGAATACGCGCGGGATGACGAATGGGACGTCGTCTTCTGGTGCGGCCTTGTGTCGGAGGAGGACATGGACGACACTGCGAGGAAAATGGTTGAAGACAAGAAGGCAGAGGTTTGTCCGTTATGCAAACCAATTTCATCTATTGAGTGCATCCCCTACATGCAGGTTGATGTGGAAAAAAGGGAAGTTTCCTTTGATCTCTTCGAGAAGCCGGGTTTCGCCGCGGCAGACGACGCGGTTGGAATGTCCCTCTATAACAGGAAATACGGGTTTGCGTCCGTCTCTTTCATTCCAACATCAAAAAGGGTGGGTTATTGAGGGGCCAGCTAACGATCGAAGCGCTTGTTTCATTCCTTCTCCTGCTAATGTTCATATCGATCCTCCTGTCTGCGGTGGAAGGGCTTTCAGAAGGGGCAAGGAAGGACGCCCTTTACGCGAAGGCAGGGGCAGGGCTTGAGGAAGTGAGGATGAGCATAAACCTGCTTTCAACAAATGGAAAGAACAGCCACTTTGGCATCCAGCTCGTGAACGTAACGGGAAGAGGACACATCCTCACATACGACGGAAACGTATCGGTTTCTGCAAGGGTGATACCGCATGTCTATGGAAGAACTGTCGAGAAAACCCCCCTCCAGCCGATATAAGGGGATTGCAGGCACAGACCTTCTTCTTGCCTCATTCATAATACTGCTAACGGTTTCCACTGGCGTCTTCATGCTCAACACGATAGGAGAAAGGACGAGGATTGCTGAGGAGAACCAGAAGAGGTTCAACAACGCCGTGAGCATAGCCGACCACCTTCTCAAGGAGGAGCTGGCGAGGACAAGCGAGGATGAGGCAAACCTTGCAAGAAATGCAGTGTTCCATCACGAGATAGATGGGGAAAAATGGGCACGTTTTGACAAGGAGAAATATATCGAAGCACTTTCCCTTAATGGGCTTGAAGTAGCGATATATCCATTATCGTCTCCCTCTCCTGGAGGGGAAGGGGGAACCTGCGTTACAAGGATAGTGCTGCTTGACGGCGAGATGTCAAAGATGAGGGTTTGCGTGTGGTGAGCATATGATGAGTTTCGAGGCGGTGTTTTCATTCCTGCTCATGCTTTCGATGCTATCAGTGGTATCACTCACAAACAACGCGCAGAGGATTGACACGACGTTGTACAAATACCAGCTTCTCAACGACGTGCTTGAGGTATTTGGGAAGCACGGCGAGATGGAGTTCTTTGCTGACTACGTTGATGGGGATGGCAATAGGGACGAGGTGATGGCAAGGATGGAGGAAATCGGGAAGGCAACCGGTTATTGCCTTACCTTTGAGGCCGGCAATTCATCCCTTTCAACATGCGGGGATAGGGACGGTCCGTCCATTTCAACTACAAGGATAATTGTCCTCCGCTCCGGCTTTGAAACGCTCACGGCGACGATGAAGAAGGACGGCATAAACCAGCTCCAGGAATGATTCTGGGATTGAGCGGTGCCGAAAAGAGCTAAGGTTTGTCGGAATACACTTGCTCATCCGTAAAGAAGGAAGGCATAAAAACAATTCCTTCATTATAGGGCTATGGTGAGAGGGAGAATAAGAGTTGCAGACAGAATAAGTTCCGTTTCCTACGAGATAAGGGACATAGTCCAAAAGGCGGAAAAGATTGAGAAGACAGGAAGGAAGGTCTATTATCTGAACATAGGGGACCCTGGCAAGTTCGGATTCAGGCCGCCTGCCCATGTAAGGGAAGCAATAGTGAAGGCAATAAAGGAAGACTTCTGCGGTTATGCCCCATCCGCTGGAGACCCTGAGCTGAGGGAGGTCGTTGGGAAAAGGGAAGGTGTTTCCCCAAGCGACGCGTTCATAACAAACGGCCTTAGCGAAGGGATAGACATGCTCTTTCAGGCGCTTCTTAACAAAGGGGACAATGTCCTTCTTCCATCCCCTTCCTATCCACTTTATGTATCAAAATCAAGGGTGCTCGGCGGGAAGGACAACTTCTACCCATGCGATGAGAACTGGGTTCCGGTGATCGATGACATAAGAAAGAAAATAAACAGGAAAACAAGGGCGATCGTCGTGATAAACCCAAACAACCCAACGGGTGCGGTTTATCCGGAAAGCGTGCTTAGGGAAATAATAGGCATAGCCGGCGAGTACAACCTCCCGATAATCGCCGATGAGATATACGACAAGATGGTTTTTGAGGGGAAGAGCACGAACATGCACAAGCTGAGCAGGGACGTTCCTCTGATAAGCGGCAACGGTATATCAAAAGTCTACCTCTATCCCGGCGCGAGGGTCGGTTACCTCGCATTCCACGGGGACGGGCTTGATTACGTGAAGGATGCAATGCAGAAGCTGTGCAACGCGCGCCTTTCCGTCAACTGGGAGATGCAAAGGGGAGCAATAGCCGCTTTTACGGGCCCCCAGAACCACATAGAAAAAACAAACAAGGAGCTTAGGAAAAGAAGGGACCTTGTCTACAAAAGGCTGAACGAGATGAAAGGCATAAAAACGGCAAAGCCCCACGGCGCATTCTACATATTCCCGGAGATAACTGATAGACTGTGGAAGAGCGACAACGACTTCGTCTACTCCCTTCTTGAGAAAACAGGGGTTGTTGTCGTTTCGGGAAGCGGTTTCTCTCCAGTACTCGACGGGTTATATTTCAGGATGGTCTATCTTCCAGAGAGGGGCATCCTTGAAGAGGCGCTTGACAAGATGGAGGGGTTCATGAAACGGGCAAAGGGTTTAAAATAACTCAGCCCCTGAATATGCTCAATTGGTGGTGCACATGAAAAAACTGTTCGTTTTGGCGGTAATCACTGCTTTTCTCATTTTTGGTTGCGTAGAGCAGCCTGTTCCAAAGGAATGCACTTGGATTGCAGACCTGACTGCAAGGGACGCGTGCATACTGAAGGCAGCAGTCCAGAATCAGGACCCATTTACATGCTACAATATAAAGAACGAGACTGTGAAAAAGCAGTGCTTCTCTGATGCAACTACACTGGAAAAGAAAGGGGCGTATGAAACGCCATCAGCAGAGGCCGTGGTAACGCCAAGCTGCCTTGAGATTGGCGGGTCGTGCGCAAGTGAGACCGAATGCTGCTCCGGCTACTGCGACACGACTGGGAAGTGCGCAGCGCCGTGCTCCAAATCCGGGGAAGCGTGCGGACAAAATGCCGACTGCTGCGCTGGGCTCTGCTCAAAAAAGATATGCGTCTCGTGCCTTGAGCTGAACGAACAATGCGCAAACAGCACAGACTGTTGCTCGGGCTATTGCGTAAGGGGCAATTGCTCGGCTGAGGAGGAGCTTGGGAAAGGGCTTAACATGTCCGATGAGGCAAGGGACGCGCTTATCCCATGCGGGAAGGAAAACGGCACAATGAGAGAGACGTGCATAGACGCGGTCGCCTTCTCAAAAAAGGAGATATTGCTGTGCACGCTTATTGAGAGCACTGCCGTAAAGAACGGCTGCGTAAACAAGATTGCAACAACCGTCAAGAACCCGGAAATATGCACTGTGCTCACTGGGGACGAGAAAACCCTTTGCCTGCTTTATTCTGCAGGATAATCGGCAACGAGTTAATCATGTAAAAACAGAAGGCAGCCAAAATCCCTGCAGTTACAACGCCCATCCAAATTCCTATATCAGATTTGCATGGCGGGTTTTCAAGTAATCCTCCCCCTTCCCATGCCGTATCATCAATTCATCTATTATTGAATCGAGGAAAATCATCGTCGATAGCTCAAAAAGCGTTCCAAGCGGCGTAAGCGGCTCGTGCATCCCCTCAAGCTGCCTTGCAGAATAGTCCCTGCCCCCTTCATCAGCAACCCTTCCTTTTATTATCAACCGGACATCTGCCGCCTTTCCTATTGTTGAATCGGGTATTGACGTCATTGCAACCACAAGCAATCCCCTCTTCTTTGCCGTATCTATCAAAACTGCAGTTGACGTCGTCTCGCCAGAACCTGAAATCGCCACAAGCAGGTCTCCCTTCTTCACAGACGGCGTTACTGTCTCCCCAACAATATAAACCGGAAAACCAAGGTGCATCAGCCTCATCCCAAACGCCCTTCCAACAAGGCCGCTCCTCCCGGCCCCAGTTATGAAAATCCTCTTAGCATTTTCTATCGAGTCTATGAATCGTTCTATTGACTTCCTGTCGATCGCCCTGCACTGCTTGCCTATCAGCCCGAGCAATTTTTCCATGCGCGCGCCTATTGTCATAGAAATCTCCGGAGTTCATACTTTACGGTTACCTTTGATGCACTGCACATTATCGAATCCGAGACAACCACTTCATCAGCGCCTGCCTTTCTAATTTTTTTCAACGAGTCCCCAAGGAAAAGCCCGTGGGTGGCTGCGCAGAATACCCTCTTTGCGCCCCTCTTCCTACAAAGCTCAACCGCCTTCACCATAGTCCCTCCGCCCGATATCATGTCATCAAGTATAAGCACGTTCCTTCCCGAGACGTCGAAATCCATCCCTATCTCCGCAATCTCCCTCATTGCTACGTTCCCCTTTGAGTAGCCTCCCCTTCGTTTCCTCATTGCCTCTCCCCCAAAATCCTTAACGAGGTAAGCAGCCCCGCCGTCGGGCGCTATCGGGAGTATGTCTTTCTCCTTTCTCCCGAAGTAATCGATAAGCTGCTTGTTCATGCTTATGTTTACAATGGGCAATCCCCCGTATGTCCCCCTTCTAAGCTTCCTAAGAAAATGGCAGTCAAACGTTATCAGCTCGTCACACCCGCATTCCTTCATCATCCCTGCGATGTGCTCCGCGCTTTTTGCCTCCCCTTCGAGAAACATCTTGTCCTGCCTCGCGTACGGGAAATAAGGAACAATCGCGGTTATTTTTTTTGCAATCCCATTCAGCGTGCGCAGCATGAGAAAAAGCTGGATAAGCGACCTGTCCTGGTCCGGGTAGCACCTGTGAAGAATGAACGCGTGCTTTCCCCTCCCCTTTTCAAGCCCAGGCATCCTTACATAACTCTCCCCGTCAGGAAAAAGCTTGAGCTCTACGTTTTCCTTTGCCAAATCGCTGCAATTACCGCTAACAAACAGCATTTTTTCCATAGCATAACCTGAAGCTAGATTAGCTCCTCTGCTTTGAAAACGCGCTCGCAGTACTTGCACCTGAGCCCCCCGTCCTCAACCTTGAACTCGGAATCGACGGCCTCGGAATTCGTTATGCACATCGGGTTCGGGCACTTGAATATGCCTACAAGCACGGGCTGGAGCCTTATCATGTGCTTCTCAACGACGTTTGAATGCTCCACTATGTTAAGGCTTGCCCTCGGGGCTATGAGCGCTATCTTGTTTGCGGTCTTTTCATCAACGTGCCTTCCCTCTATCTTCACTATGTCCTTCCTCCCAATCTTCTTGCTAGGAACGTTCATTACAAGCGCGACCCTCCCCTTGTACCCCTCATCTATCCCGAGTATGAGGAGAACCCTGAGCCCCCTGCCTGCTTCTATGTGGTCTATGACCGTCCCGCTTTCTATCTTTTCAACTATCAACGGCATATCTTATCCCCTCAGGGCGTCTGCTATAAGCGCCATCCTCACAGGCACCCCATATCTCGCCTGCTCGAAATACTTCGCGCGCTTGCTCTTGTCAACTGACGGAGGTATCTCGTCAACCTTCGGGAGAGGATGCAGTATTATCATCTCCTCGGGCGCGCCCTTAAGCAAATCCTCAGTTATCATAAACTCCTTTTTCACCCTCTCGGCCGCGTACGGGTCCGCGAACCTCTCTTTCTGTATCCTGCAGACGTACAAAACATCGCAGTCCTTGAGAGTGATACTATCATTCTGCGCTATCTTTGCATTGAATGCCTTTTTTGTTTCGTCTATTATCTCGGGCGCCATCTCAAGGCCTTTCGGCGCGCTGAGCGTTATGTTCGCCCCGAACATCCCAAGCCCGTAGAGGAGGGACCTCATCGACCTCGCGTGCTTCAAATCGCCTACGAGGTGGACGTTAAGCCCCCCTATTTTCCCTTTCAGCTTCTTTATCGAATACAAATCTATGAGCGTCTGCGTCGGGTGCTGGTTTCCCCCGTCGCCGCCGTTTATGACTGGGTGCTCTGCGACTTCAGCGGCAAGCCTCGCAGACCCCTCAAGCGGATGCCTGACGATTATGAGGTCGGCGTATCCGTCTATCGTCCTTATCGTGTCAACGAACGACTCCCCCTTCTTCGCAGAGCTTATCTCCACAGAGAAGTCAATGACCTCCGCGCCAAGCCTTGTTGCAGCCGTCTGGAATGAAAGCCTCGTCCTCGTGCTCGGCTCAAAAAATGCGGTTGCAACAACAACGTTCCTAAGCAGCCTCTTTCTTTTCTTCAAAACCCGTTCCATCTCAGCCGTTTTCTTGAAATAGCGCTCGATATCCTTCTTCCCAAAGTCTCTTATGGATATTACGTCTCTCACGGCGACCCCATCCTATTTTAAATCGCATCCAATATAAACCTTTTCCATGTTCGTCGTTTTTGATGGGATAGACGGAAGCGGGAAGGAAACGCAGATAGGGCTGCTGACAGCATTTCTGAGGAGAAAGAAAGTTCCCTTTGCAGTCCACAACTATCCTACAAAAAAGGCAAAGGACGTCTGGTCGCACTTATCAAAAAAGAAGACAATAAGTGAAAGGGCCCTTTTCTCAATTTTTGCCTCAGACATAAAAAAGGAGCAGCGGAGGATAAAAAAGGAGCAGCGGGGCAAGCTTTTCGTCATCGCAAACAGGTACCTGACGTCGACGCTCGCATACCAGGGCGATGCCGTCCCGCTTGATGAGGGAAAGAAGATGACGAAGGGGTTTATGCCCCCGGATTTGATAATACTCCTCGATCTGCCCGTTTCAATCGCCATCAAAAGGAAGGGAAGGCAAAAAAGGCTTGACAGGTTTGAAGAGGACGCAAAGTTCATGGGCAGGGTAAGAAAAAGATTCCTTCTCCTCAAGAAAAAACATTACCTCACAAAAAACTGGAAAGCGGTAGACGGAAGAAAGGGCAAGGAGGAAATCCAGAAGGAAATACGCAAGATTATTATTCCCTACCTGCGATAACCCTACGCTCCGATAGTCTAGCCCGGTCAATTCTATCATAGAAGCCGAAAGGACTCTGGCCTTTCAATGAAATCCCTTTTCTTGAAAAGAAAAGGTCTTTCAACCCCAAAAGAACAAGACGTTTCTTTTTGGAAAAGAAAGCCAGTAACCCGGGTTCGAACAACCCCTTTTCTTTTGGAAAAAGAAAAGTGGCTTGACTCCCAAAAGAAAACTAACAAGTTTCTTTTTGGGTAAATATGAAAATCCCGGTCGGAGCATTTCTTATTCCTCTGCTTACTTTTTATTATGTCGCCAGAAATGGACAAACATTTATAAACATTCGATTCATAAATAAAATGGAAGGTGGGAATTGTGGCGGATGAGAAAGCTGACGAGGTGTTAAGAAAGGTTGACGAATTATCACAAAGGAAGGAAACGTTATTCGGAAAGATGAGGTTAGACGCCTGTTTGCATACACTTATGACAACTAAAGATCCTAAGAAAAGGAAAGACACTGCCGATGAGCTGGTAAAAATAGGCAAGGGTGCAGTCCCTGATTTAATCAAGCTTCTTAAAAACAAAAATGAGGAAGTGAGAGAAGCCGCCGTTTACGCGCTGGTAAAAATAGGCAAGGGCGCAATCCCTGATTTAATCAAGGCTCTTGAACGAGAGCCCATGGACCACATCATAGAACGCCTTGTTTTCGGAGAGGTTTATGAAAGTAAACATGCTAAAAGTACTAGTGAAGTTATCCTTCACGTACTTGAAACAATACGCAGGTATGCAGTTCTGACAGAAGACGAGAGGGAAAGGACAACGGCAGCCATCATAAAAATGAAAGCCGGTCCTATAACTGGTAGTGCGCCGCCAATCAAAAAAGGAAGACTAGGGTTGAGTAAACTCTTTAGAAAAGTTTAGGGAAATCAAGCTTTATCCCGAATAATTTAACGGCATCTGAAACACCCACCGATAAACCTATAAAAACCTTCTTCCGGATAGCCTACTATATGCCAATGCCATCCGACATACCCCTGATGGGGACAAAGGCAGGCCTCGCCTCAAAGGCCGGCGTCGCGTCAACCGGTATAGAGAAGCTCGACCTCATGCTTGATGGGGGGTTCAGGGAGAGCAGCAACATACTCCTAATAGGCCCGCCCGGAATTGAAAAGGCCGTCTTCGGGCTTTGCTTCGTTTCCGCGGGCATAAGGGAAGGGATCTCTTCCCTCTACGTTACGATAGACATGCTTCCCTCCGAGCTTGAGAGGAAGGCGGAAAAATACGGATTGGACATCTCATCGCACACGAACAAGGAGCTCCAGTTCATAGACTGCTACTCATGGACGCTTGGAAAAAAGGAAACGGAAAGGAGCGACACGCAGGTTGCAGGTCCGAGCGCGCTCAATGACCTCTCAATAGCGATGAACGGCCTGCTCCAAAAGAACAAATCGTCAGGCCTGAAAACGCGCATCGTAGTCCACTCCCTCTCAACGCTCCTTCTCTACAACTCGCCTGAGCCGATATACCAGTTCCTCCAGATAACGGGCGCAAGGCTGAAATCGCTTGACGGGACGACTATTTTCTACCTTGACAGCGGGATGCACGATGACAAGGTCGTCGCAACGCTTCGCCACCTCGCAGACATCGTCGTTGAGCTAACATTTAAGAAGGATGAGTGGTTCTTAAGCATTGCCGATTCCCCTCTTCCCGGCCCTGTTGAGTTCAGGATTGGGGCTGAGGGCATAGAGCTGATGTGACATGGCCGACCCGATAAGAAAGAAAGTGAAGGACGTACTTCTCTCCCTTGAAAACATTGAAGCAGGCGCCGTTGTGAGAAAGGACGGGCTTCTTATAGCCTCATCCCTCCCTGAGGAAACAGACAGGAAGGGCGTTTGGGCCGCAAGCGCCAAAATTGTGAATGCGACGGAGGCCTGCTCGGATGAGCTTGGGAAAGGGGAGCTGAGGCAGATAATACTCGAGACGGAAAAGGGGAGGATAATTTCCCTCAGCGCCGGGAAGGACGCGTTCCTCCTGTGCGTTGCCGGGAAGGATGCGCCGCTCGGCCAGCTTCTCCTTTCTTTGTCTTCGGCAGCAGATGAAGTGGAAAAAATACTCAGGTAGGTGTTTGTATGGAAGAAAAAGTCAGAACCGGCATACCGGGCCTTGACGGGATGATAGAAGACGGCTTTGAGAAAAACAGCGTAGTAATGGTCGCAGCCGGAAGCGGCTGCGGGAAAACGACCTTTGCCCTCCAGTTCCTGCACGCGGGGGCAGCCCAGCTTGGCGAGAACGGGCTTTTCATAACGCTTGAGGAGGACAAGAAGCAGGTCTTCAAGCACATGCTTAGCTTCGGCTGGGATTTCGCAGCGCTCGAAGGGGAGGGTAAGATAAAGGTGCTTGAATACCCTCCGACCGAAATAGCGAGGTTCATAAACGAGGCAGGGGTCATAGCGGACATGATAGAGGAGAACGACATAAAAAGGGTCGTTGTTGATTCCGTCACGTCGCTTGTTCTCTTAAGTGAAAGCGAGTATCAGAGAAGGGAGAGCTTCCTTAAGACAATGAAGATGCTTAAGAGATGGGGGGTGACGTGCATGCTCACTTCAGAGGCGAGGGAGTTCAACGGGGAAGTGAGGGCGCGCTTCGGCATAGAATACCTCGCGGACGGCTTCATAACGATACATACGATAAGGAAGAGGGAGGCAAGGGAGCAGGCGCTTGAGGTAGTGAAGATGAGGGGGATAAACCACATGAAGAAAATGGTCCCAATGAAGATAACGGACAAGGGCGTTGTCCTCTACCCTGAGCAGCACGTTTTCACTGATTGAGCTTTTCAAAGAAGATAGCATGGACGCCGACGCCATCCAGACTTTCCTCACAAAGCAGAGTGTAAAATACGCCGACGTGAGGATTGTCCACAGCGAATCCTCCTCAATAAGGGTAAGGAAGGGGGAGGTTGACGCGGTCTCATCCAAGGATTTTGGGGTTTCCGTAAGGGTCCTCTCGTCATCATGGGGGTTCGCAAGCAGCAACGGGGGGGAGGATTTCGTCCCTCTTTTCAAAAAGGCACTCCGCCTCTCAAGAGTCGGGAAAGGAAACGAGAAAATAGGCGCAGGCAAATTTTCAGATGAAAGGGTTTGCGTAAAAACAAAAGCAAAAAAGGACCCGCTTGACGTTGACATCAGCGAAAAGGTTTCACTCGCGCTCTCGCTCGAGAAGGAAATGAAGGGCGGGCCGATCGCCGACACCTCGGTTTCCCTAATGGACTCCCACGCGGTCAAAACCTTCCTTAACGACGAAGGGGCTTTCATAGAGCAGACAACTGTTGGCGTCTACTGCTCGATGACGGCGATTGGAAAGAAAAACGGGCTTGTGCAGGAGGGAACGGAAGTCATTGGCGGGAGGAAGGGATACGAGGCGCTTGAAAACGCGGCGTCAAAGGCAAACAAGGCAAAGAGAAAAGCAATAAGGCTTCTTTCGTCATCGCAATGCCCAAAGGGCAGGTATACGGTCGTAATAGACGGGCTTGTTGGGGGGCTTCTCGCCCATGAGGGGATCGGGCACGCTTCAGAGGCGGACGCAGTTCTCTCAGGCAGTTCAATCCTTTCAAACAAACTCAACAAAAAGATAGGAAGCGGGCTCGTCAATGTCGTGGACGACCCGACAGCTGGCGGGTTTGGCAGCTACCTATTCGATGACGAGGGGATAAGGGGAAGGAAAATAACGCTCGTTCGTGCAGGCGTATTGCGCGGCTTCCTCCACTCAAGAACAACCGCACTCTCTTTTCACACTAACCCAACCGGAAACTGCAGGGCATCCTCATACTCCGCGTTCCCGCTCGTGAGGATGAGCAACACATTTTTTGAGAGGGGAAGCCAGAAAAAGGACGATTTGTTCGACATAAGGAAAGGAATATACCTCAAAGGGGCAAAGGGGGGGAGCGTTGACCCGATAACCGGCAATTTTGTTTTTGCAGCCGAGGAAGGCAGGATGATAGAAAACGGGGAGGTCAAAAGGAGCGTGAGGAACGCGCTCCTGAGCGGAAACATACTCAAGACGCTTCTCCTTGTTGAGGCTGTCGGTTCTGATTTTTCAAGCTCGCCAGGCTTCTGCGGAAAGGACGGCCAGCTAATCCCTGTGAGCGACGGAGGACCGCACATGAGGATAAAAAACGTGCTTGTCGGCTAAACCACATCTCTACTCTACTAGAAACATTTAAAAGAACAAGCGCGCTAATACATATATGGACGGCGTCGAGCTTTTCAAGTCGGCACTAGAGAAAGATGACATAAACGAAGCCAAAAGACTAGTTAATACGGGAGCGGTAGGCGTAAACGCAAAGGATAAAGACGGCGACACGCTTCTTTACCTTACGCTCCTTACAATAAAAGAAGATACGCCCCCTACAATAAAAGAAGAACGCATTGAATTCGCCAAGTTTCTGGTGTCTAAGGGGGCTGATCCGAATGCAAAAAACAGCTACGAAGATACTGCATTGCATATTGTAGCAGTAAAGGGTTTAACAAATTTCGCGGTGTTCCTCGTATTTGAGAAGGAAGTGGATGTAAACGCAAGAAACAAATACAACAAGACGCCGCTTTACAAGGCGGTAGTAGGGAGACGCAAAGACATAATGCAGATGCTTATAGACAAGTTGGCGGATCCAAACATACCTGATGACCAGGGCAATACCCCGTTGCACCGCCTCGCATCCAAAGGGAACGATATAGAACTTGCAGAGGTGCTAATAAAGGGAGGAGCGGACATAAACGCGAAAAACTACAAGGACAGTATGCCTCTGCACGAGGCAGTGAGAAATGAGAATTTTAGGATGGTGGAGTTTCTCATAAGCAAGGGCGCGTATCTATACGCAAAGGACATGCTTGGCAGAACTCCGCTTGATTTAGCGCGGAGCGACAGAATGCGCCAGATTCTTATGGAGGCAATGAAGAAGAATCCCCCAAGCGTGCTCGATGTAATGGCACTAAATAAGCCGAACAACGGTCTCGGACCAAAAAATGGCAGCGGAAAAACCGGCGCTGGAGAGCCAAAAAGCGGTTTCTCAAGATTAAAACGCATATTCAAACCACAGAATGGGGCGGCAAAAGTCCTCATCTAAGCAAAAAGATTTAAATGCCGGCCTTCCTTACAAGAGCATGCGGCCATACGTACCATTCATAATCCTCCTACTTCTATTCACCGCGTTTGCAGAGGACATAGAGGTTGACATAACAACAATAAGCGACCTAGTAACCGTAAACAGCTCAATAGATTTCACAAAACTCATTCCCGGCTATGACTACGGCGGCCAGCTGTCAGTCAACTGGGCGATACCTGAAAAATCAATAGAGCGCATACAGGCAAAGGAGATTCCCGTGTACGTCCTTCTCTCAACAAGCGAGAACAACACAATATACTTCATTTACGAGGGCAAATCATACAAAAGGCTTTCACTGACACTTCTCTGCACCGTTTCAAACAGCACCTGCTCTGATGGTTCAGTACTCACAAGAACAGTCGAGGTGCGCGCAAAGCCATTGAAGGGGACAACGGCAAAAGAAATGATATCCGTGAACGCGTCCCTTACACCATTCGAGGAGCCGTCAATCCTTTCACAGATAAGCTCTGCAATTGAGGGATTTATAGGACAGGTTTCCGGTAGCAAAGAGAACCAGTCAAAAGAAGGGATGGGAGAAAATGCCACCCAGCTTGGAGTGGATGAAAAACAAGCGGCTGGGGGTGTTGAAGAGAAGAATGGAACGGAGGGTGCGGCGCAAGAAAAAACTCTTCCAGCCATCATGAATGAGAACCTTCCGCTTCTTGCTGTCCCCCTCTTGGTGGCCGCAGTTATTCTGCTCGGCTACATCATATCAAGAATCGCAACGAGGGCATAACCTTTGCCACTTCACAGCAAGCCAAAACAGGTCCATTCATGCTTACCCTACTTTGCTTTTAACAGCCTTCACAATCAGGCTTATCGTGTTCTCAACATCAGAGGATGAGCAGACTGCGACGTTTGAATGTATATACCTAGTTGGAACGCATATCGCTATTGACGGCACGCCGCTTCTCACACCATAAACAGACGCCGCGTCGGTTGCCCCGGACTCCGCAACTTCTACCTGATAAGGTGTCTTGTTCTTCTTTGCAACCTCTTCAATGTCTGCAGTGAGCTTCCTGTCTGCAACATTACCCCTCCCACCTGCCTCAACGAGCGAAAGGACGGGCCCCTTCCCAAGCACAACCGCCCCCTCATCCTCCTTCATCTCTGGATGGTCGCCTGCTATCGCGGTATCCACTGCTATGAACGCCCTTGGGTTTAATGCATATGCGGAAAGCATCGCGCCCTTCCCAAAAGTAGAAACCTCCTCCTGGACAGACCCCACAAAAACAACGTTCTCATCCTTAAGGCTCTTCGCCGCCTCAAGCAGCGCGTAGCACCCAACCCTGTCATCAAGCGCCTTCCCGGTTATTAGCCTCTTGTTAAGCACCTTCATCGGTATGTCAAATGATACCGGGTCGCCAACAGAAACGCCCATCTTCTCCGCTTCTTTCCTGCTGCCAGCACCTACATCAATGAAAAGCTCCTTGCATTCTATCGCCCTCTTCATCTCCTCCTCCTTAAGCAGATGCGGCGGCTTGCTCCCAATGACGCCGTATATGTCCCCTTTCTTCGTTTGTATTACTACCCTCTGATTCAGGAGAACCCTGTTGTCAACCCCGCCGATTTTTATGAACCTTATGAACCCCTTCTCGTTTATGTATTTCACCATGAGCCCTATCTCGTCCATGTGCGCTGCGAGCATGAGCGCCCCCTCCTTTTTCGCGCCCTTTGCGCTCGCTATTACGTTTCCCATCCTGTCAACGCTGACATTATAGCCAATCTTCCTGAACTCCGATACTATGAGGGCGGTTATACCCTTTTCATATCCCGGAACGCCAAATGCCTCTGTTAGCCTTGAAAGAAGAGCCTCATCAACTTTCATTTCACCACCGCGATAGATTAAAATAGAAAGCCTATAAATACCTTTCACATGTTCCGCGTAACAATACTTGGAAGCGGTGCGTCAATCCCTAGCGTTAAGAGGGGTCTTTCAGCCATCTCAATAAAGCAGAGAGGCGTCTATCTTTTTGACTGCGGGGAAGGGACGCAGAGGCAGATGATGAAGTACAAGGTAGGGTACGGAAACGTGAAGGCTGTTTTCATATCCCACCTCCACACAGACCATTTCCTCGGGCTTGTAGGCCTCATAGAAACTTTCAGGCTGACAGGAAGGACTGAGCCGCTCTTCGTTTTCGGCCCTGAGGGAACGAAGGGCATGTTCAGGGAGGACCCATTCGTCAGGGTTGAGGAGATATCGGACGGTTTCACGTTCAAAACCGCAGATTTCACAGTAAGCGCAATCAGAAACAACCACTCAAGGAACAGCTTCGGATTCCTCATAGAGCAGAACAAGAGAAGGAAATTCGACGAGAAAAAGGCAAACGCGCTCGGGATAAGGGGGAGGCTCTTTTCAGATATAGAAAAGAATGGAGAACTTGTGGTAAAGGGAAAGACAATCGCGCTCGATGACATAAGCGCACTCGTGAGCGGGAAGAAAATCGTTTACTCTGGCGACACGATGCCGTGCGGAGGGATAGAAGAGGCCTCAAAAGACGCGGATTTGCTCATACACGAGGGCACCTTCAGAAGCAATGAGAAGGAGGACGCGCTTGAAAAGAAGCACTCGACAATAGAAGAGGCGGCCAAGATAGCAAAAAATGCAAACGCGAAGAAGCTGATAATAACCCACATAAGCACGAGGTACACGGACGTAAAGGAGCTTGAGAAGGAGGCAAGGGGCATTTTCAAGGAATCATATATCGCGCAGGACGGAATGGACATTATCGTCTGATAAAAAAAGATATTTAAAGAAGTGGATACCCAAAAGAGAGTCTGCAGCTTTCAGTATTCTGGTGGCGGATATGAAAAAATTGACAGATACGAAAATAATCGTCATCGCGATAGTTTGCATCGCCCTTATACTCAGCGTATTGTTTTTGCTTAAACCGCCGGCAACTACCCCTGAAATCAAAAGCACCACTGAAATCAAAGGCAATAGTTTCTTTGAAAACTCCTCCAATTACAAAGACACCGGAAATGTAACGGAGAGGTTCGCGCACTACACCTCAACAAGCAGGCATACCGCAAAAAGCGACATCCTGGACAACCCGATGTTTTTCAACGGCTACGAAGTAATTATCGTAGGCGAATACGAGGAAAGGGAGCTTTATGGCGAGCACCTAGGAGTTCTGACCGACAGCGCGGACAACACACTGGTATTGGTGCATAAGGATGACTTATTCAACCAAAGTGAGGTATACGAGGTGACTGGGGTTGTCAGGGTAGCCGAGTATGAAAGCAAGAACATCCCCCTCATCTGGGTGGAGCAGGCGACTATTTACGGCCTGAACGTTTCCACTGTAAACATCACAAATATCACAAATTCCCTAACATAGGTTTTTATACCACTTCGACACTAAAATACCAGCATAGGAGCAGATTGCATGGGCGCAAAGCAAAAAAATTATTCCATCTTCTTTATCGCTATCTTTATCCTTCTCCTAGGATGCCTCGGCGTACCCCCAGAGGGAAAGGATGGAAAAGCCCTCTCAATCGGGGAAATGGGGCTGTTTCCGACCGCGCCTGATGCATGTTACTGCTCAAACTGCGATGAATGCGAAGAGAAACTGAATGATCCCGCGTGCACAACCATCTATCTTACAGCGAACATAACGGATTATACTGAAGGAGCATGCATCAATAATCCCGAGAATTTCAGCAACAAAACTTTCGACTGCCAGAACAATGTAATTGATAGCGATGGAGTAATCGGCGGTGAGGGGATTCACATCGAATCGAAGTCTGATGACACAATAAGAAACTGCACAATAACTGACTTTCCTTGGGCTGGAATCTCACTTGGCTCTGGCTCAAATA
>Ga0315282_10006723_pt1 | contig 19122 bp, 17 predicted proteins | sample YL17G07_20_MG_FD_203693 | JGI IMG/M metagenome (GOLD analysis project Ga0315282, IMG submission 203693) | Sediment microbial communities from Yellowstone Lake, YNP, Wyoming, USA - YL17G07_20 | ecosystem: Environmental > Aquatic > Freshwater > Lake > Sediment | place: USA: Wyoming | collected... | reverse complement strand
ATGGCCTTGATGTTGTTGAAACAGGAAACGACGACGAAGGTCGGGATCAAAGCCAAACGGCTCATGGCCGGATGGGACGAAAACTACCTACTCCGAGTCCTCCGAATTTAGATGCGTTTGCCCTGGGGGGAGCCCCTTCTCCATGTTAACATCAGACTCTTACCATTCCACAGGATCCGGCTCGTACAGCGATCCAGGACACTATCCGGTTGTCGTCAGCGGCTGGAATGGTTATCATTCTGGATATGGCTTTGGCTCAGTCTGGGTCCTTAGAATGAATCAGGTCATTACCGATCCCTGTGTGGCTGATGCAAGTGAGTTGAATCCGGGCCTGTTCCTCGGCAAAGGAAATACGGCTACGGTGAAACTGCGGTATCTGCCGACGGACCTCGCCGATGCCGGCGGATCTGAGAAACTCCTTGCACTGGATAGTGCTTCTTGGACGGTGAAGGTTTACGATGGCAGCACCCTCATCATTTATGGCTCGGACAAGGAGCAGGTGTGGTCGCTGGCGCCGACAAGACAGGTGACTGTGGAAGGCTATGAGCCGGGAATCGCACGGCTTGACCTATCTTACTACCGGGCGCCATACACACTCGGGGAGGCGGATCAAATCAACGTGACCGTTGTCAGGGTCTACCAGGTCCATATAAATGCATCCGGGTGGTATGATGTCACCGACGACACGATCACGGTCCTCAAGGGCACAAAGTACACCTTCCGCGCCAAGACTGACCCACTCGATACATCTTGGCCAGCCGGCTGGCCTGTATGGACGCTTAATAATAACCCGGTTGGGTTGGCTGGCGATCCGAATGTCGAGATCACGTTTGACAGTGCTGGAACCAAAACACTAAAAGCTAAATGTGGTTCCGCTGACGCAGGCAAAACGGTCACCATTAACGTGATCGTGCCCCAGCCCGACGAAATCAGTTTTGTTGACAACAACGCAGGCGAAGAGCATAATATCTATGAGGTAACAGACCCAGTGTGGAAACGTGTCGAGAACCCAGATAATCCGGCATCCTACACGAAGAACAAGAAGATGAAAGTAAATGCGAAATTCTGGGCACCTGCGAATCTTACGTACCCCACCCAAGTGAAAGTCGATGGCTCGGGGTTCTCGGAGGATACAACTGTGACTTTCCAGTCGTGGCCTTCCGAGACAACGGTGCATGTTGCTGACAGCAACTTGGCCGATAGTATCGGAACGTGGAACGTGACCATCACATGGACCTACAAGGTCATCCCACAACCAAACCAGGAAGTCACCATGTCAGCCACCAGCGGCCCTCACAAGATACAGACGGTATGGGACGCACCAAAATGTGCGAGCAACCTCTATACGAAGACCAACCTCGACACATGTGTCACAGAATGGGCCAGTGACTGCATTAAAGTGGATACCTCGAATGATTCGAACAATGTCCCTCACCAGGTGCAACATGGTGCGAAGAACTGGTATGCGACATACGGATATGCTGGCAATACCGATGCGGTAGATGACCCGTTCACATGGATTCCAGCCCATAAAGGGGACTGCAAAACCTATGCAGACTTGATGACAAAAGGGTTACTGCTCCTTGGCATAGATGCGCAAACCGAGGAAATACACTGTAAGGTTGGGCTCACCCGGTTTTGGTTTTATTCCAACGACCGGGTTCCTCATTGGTTAACCGCTGGCGGCGATGCTGATGGTGATGGAACAACCAACGCGAATGAGGCCGGTTATCCAGGAGTGCTTGAAGGCATCTATGAATACGGCAACGATCCCAACCATAACGCCTCTTGGCGAACAGCTAACGAGCCGTGGAATTTTCATGGAGCTTGCAGTTGTGCAGGCCATTGGTGGGAGATCACTTTCAACACTACACCTGACCACGAGACGGAAGCCGAGATGTGCCGTCATCCCAATGGGCCAGTTATTCTTCGGCGAGGACCGTTGTATCCCAACGGTTCGCGTTAGCAGGCTCGCGCGGATAGAATAGGACGCTATGAATACACAGTCGATGAGTGAAAGGAACGACTATGAGCACGAAACCGAACACAGTCGAGATCGACCACATTTTATCCCGATATCTACAGGCCCTGGTTCTCGGGGGGGCGTTGCTCTGCATTTGCGGAGTCGTTCTTGCTGGCAGCAAGGAACGTGATGAATCGAGACCAAAGTCGACGGTAGGCGACCTCCGGATGTACGTGACGGATGTCCTGAGGCAGGATGTCCTGGACGGGCTCGCCTCGAACGAAAGCAAAAACAGAATAATCAGGCTCGGCAAGTGGGTCCACGCACCATTCGAGGTGAGGGACGTCACAAGTGACGGTAGCATTCGCATCCGCTTTGAGGATGACTATCTCATTATCTGGCATCACAGGACACGTGCTCTGGGAAATGAGAAGGGCGATGTGTTGCAGTTCATCAGAGAAGCCACACAAGCTGTCTTGGCGGCCCCCTACGCCGTGGGTGAGCCGGGTCTGGTGGTTGACACCAAGTCCGCCTTGACTAGGACTGACGCTGAAATAGTAATGTTCGAATGGCCAAGAGAGATTCCGGGGACAGGTGCTGTGAGTTGCGGTTACTACAATGGGACACGCAAGTGGAAAATGGTTGAAATAGTGCACGTGTTGGTGAAGGGCCAGGATAGCGTTATAGCTCTGGAGAAGCCTAAGGCGCGACACCCTGAGGACAAGCACGTGTACGAGGGCTTGAATGCGGGCAAGATTCGGCTTACGGAGGAAGAAGCGGAGAAGTTCCGCAGCAGGCCCGTGTTGGCCAAGAACGCCATCTTCGCGAAAGACGTGGACGTGAGCAAAATCACGGATGCATTGCTCAACGCTTGCATGTGGCCGGCGGAAGACAAGGCTGTAGTGGGCGCTGAGGATGTGGGTCCTGCCTCTCAACTGCGTCCTCAACCTGAGAATCGCGAGAATAACCAGAGATAGCCGAGACTAGACGCCACAGCGCCAGTTGGGGGTATTCGGACTGTGGCGCATTCAAGAGGCGGCTTGCCTCGATTATCAGTCGAGGATGGCGTGCGCAGCTTTGGTTTTGGGGAAGACCGGGGCCGTGTCTTCATTATTCATTATTGCGCGGGCAGGCCCAGCGGGGTAGGCTGGGAGTATGACCAGAGCGTTGCGAATTGAATGCCCCCGAGCGTTTCATCACCTCCTGAACTAGGGGCGGGCGCGAACAGGAGGACGGGGACTTCAGACGCGTCACGGCGGAGCAGATCAAGGTGAAGCTGGCCGCACTGCGGGCCGCCAGGCAGAAGGCGGCCCAGGACCTCGTCACGGCCAGGCAGAGCCTGCGCCAACTGATGACTCTGCGCCAGGAAGCGCTGCTGGTCCTGAACGGCCTGCTCGACTGAGTCCCCAAAACGATACCGTGCCAGGGGGGGCGTCAGGCGACAGGCACCGATGGTTGGTTCCACGACGCGTCTCGCCTCGACCTGATCTTCCACAAGCGTGAGTGGATGTGCGTGTTTCCGGTCAGGGCCTTATCTGCGACCGGGGCAGGCGAAAGAGGCGAATTGCGTTGGACCCCTGTTGACATCATCAGACTTGATGATCGACCAGGGTCCCCTCGTCCATGGGCCGCCGGCATCTCGGTTTCTCTCCGGCAGGCCGCAATACCCTGTCGTCGCCGGCAATTATACCCGGTCTCTGCCCGCCGTGAACCAGCAGCGGAGAACCCCGGCGACAGGCGCGTCGCCCCTGACACCCCAAAGGCATCTGGAAAACAGTTGCTTCCAGGGGACGCTGCAATAGAGTACCATGATGGGGCGTCTATCCGTCGTATGCGTGGGGCTACGTGCTGCGGCGGGGAAACGTGGGATGATTCTGGCTTTTCGTCGCGACCAGTGTGACAATAGGACCGTTTGTTCCGGAAGAGCGTAACGGCTCCGTGACAGAAGCCTTGGTGGAGTACTCCGACGGTTGCGTCGATTTCATCATGGGTGGTTGTTGTTGATGTCCGCGCGAGACGCGGGATGTACCGAATCGTCGTCTTTTTGAGAGGGTAAATCCATGGGAAGGAGAGTGTCGTTGCTTTGTGCTGTTGCGGTTATCACGGCTCTTGTCTCGCCCATCTGGGCGGCCGCGGAACGTCCCCGCAATGTGATCCTCATCGGCTGGGATGGAGCTCAACGGGAACACGTAGAGCAGTGCCTCAGTCGCGGCGAGCTGCCCAACTTGAAGAAGCTGATCGACGAGGGCAAGTACGTCAAGATCGATATAGAGGGGACTACCGACACGAAGGCGGGCTGGACCCAGATTCTCACCGGCTACTACCCTGCGGTCACGGGCGTGTACAGCAACAGCCGGTACCAGCCGGTGCCGAAGGGACTGAGCATCTTCGAGCGTCTGGAGAATCAGTTCGGGCCGGACAAGTTCGTCACCGTGGCGGTGATCGCAAAGGACAGGCACTGCGGAGAGATCGACCCACCTCAGAAGATCCGGCTGGACGACGAGCAGACGCAGACCAACAATACGGAAGATCAAAAGAAGAAGGGAGCCAAGAAGAAGACCCAGCAGCCCGGCGCCGGCAGAGCACCCACTGGTAAGATCGTCGAGGAGAACGGCGTCAAATACCGTGTCATTCCCGGCTCGCCCTACTACGGAATGCACACCGCGCTGGAGGTCTGGGAATTCGGGCTGATGGAGGATCAAAAGGTCGGCACGCGGGCGATCGAGCTTCTGGACAAGTACAAGGACAAGCCCTTCTTTTTCTTCGTGCATTTTGCCGAGGTGGACCACTCCGGGCACAAGTACGGGGAGAACTCCAAACAGTATAACGATGCCCTGATCTCCAACGATCTCTGGACCGGCAAGATCATCGAGAAAATCAGAGCGCTGGGCTTGGCCGACAAGACGCAGTTTTATGTCACGGCCGACCACGGATTCGACGAGGACACCAAGATTCACAAAGCTGCCCCGTATGTGTTTCTGGCCACCAATAATAAGGCAGTCAATCGGGACGGCCGACGACAAGATGTTGCCCCGACGATTTACGAGGCCTTCGGGGTGGACACGGCCGCCATGCGGCCGCCGCTGGACGGGATTTCTCTGACCAAGCCGGACAATCGCCCGCCTGCGAAGCTGGGCCCGGCGAAGGCTGGTCAGAAGGCGGAGGCCCAGGCTGAGCCGCACGCCCCGGACGTTATATTCGTTCCCACTCCCCAGGAAGTGGTCGAAAAGATGCTCGAAACAGCCCAGGTCACCAAGGACGACGTGGTTTATGATCTAGGCTGCGGCGATGGCCGGATCGTCGTCACCGCCGCCAAGAAGTACGGCGCCAGGGCCTTCGGCTTCGACGTGGACCCGCAGCGGATCAAGGAATCCAGCGAGAATGTCGAGAAGAACGGCGTCGGAAATCTGGTCACCATCGAGCAGAAGGACATCTTCACCCTGGACTTGAGCAAGGCAAATGTGATTACCCTGTATCTGCTGCCGAGCCTGAACGTAAAGCTGATCCCGCAACTGGAGAAGCTCAAACCCGGCTCCAGGATCGTCTCGCACGATTTCGCCATGCGGGGCGTCAAGCCGGACAAGGTGATCGAAGTCCATTCCGAGAATGGCGCGGACCACACCATCTATTTCTGGACTGCTCCTCTGAAGAAGGAGCAAGAGGAGGCCGAGGCGCCGACTCGCCGGCCGGACGTCGTGTTCGTCCCGACGCCGCAGCCGGTCGTCGAAAAGATGCTGGAGCTGGCCAAAGTGACGAAAGATGACGTGGTCTACGATCTGGGCTGCGGGGACGGCCGGATCGTGGTCACCGCCGCCAAGAAGTTTGGCTGCAAGGCCTACGGCTTCGACATCGACCCGCGACGGATCAAGGAATCCAACGAGAACGTCCAGAAAAACGGCGTCGGCGATCTGGTGACGATCCAGCAGAAAGACATCTTCACCCTGGACTTGAGCCAGGCCAACGTCGTCACTTTGTATCTGCTGCCGAGCCTGAACGTAAAGCTGATCCCGCAACTGGAGAAGCTCAAGCCCGGCTCACGAATCGTCTCGCACGACTTCGACATGCGGGGCGTCAAGCCGGACCAGACCGTCGAAGTGACCACGGACAACGGCGCCGAACACACTGTGTACTTCTGGACAACGCCCTTGAAGAAGGAGCCGACCGACTCCGAACAATAAAAGCCGCCGTGATTGACAACTCCGCGGAGCTCCTTCGCTGATAGGCGAAGGGAGGGATCGTGCGCGGCGTCAATCACGAGGCGATTGCAGACGCAGCCTCGCGTAGCGCAGGTTCGGATCGTCATCGGCGATGCCGAAGAGATCGATTGTATCGGATGGCATCGAGCCGCCGCGGATTGTGTTTGTGAAGAACGTGCGGAACGGATGCTTCAGGTCGATGCGCTGAAACTTCGGCGTTGCTTTGCCGCCCTGAATCCGGCTGATGAAGTTGCCGAACGTCCGGCTGCGGCCGTCAATCGTCGTGCCTGCAAGGATCACGTACAGTCTGCCTTGCGGATCGGTGTGAAATCTCGCATATGATGGCTCCAGCCCGCTGCCGCCCTCTGCCACCCCAGCGAGCGTCGTGTGGGAACGGACCTGTCCGCGCCCGACGACGGCGTACTCCAGGGATACTCCCATCGGCCTGCCGGGGAAGTACGTGTCGCGAATGAAGTCATACTGAAACGGCCGCTTCAGGTACAGCAGGTGGGCGGACCCCGACGCGTCGATGCAGAGATCCAGGTTCAGAATATAGCCGCACGTCTCCTCGACCGTGTCGATCTCCACCGGCGTGACGAAGGAGTTCTGCCGTATGTCGGGCGTCCAGGTGTAGAACAGACGCCGGAATACGTAGTCCCAATCTCTTCGCAGCTTCTCGTATTTCAGCGTTTTCCACAACTCGACGGGCTCGACAATGTCGCCGATGGCCAGCACGTGGGCGGCGTGACCTTGCAGACCGACCTGCGGGTAGCACGCGCGGATCGGAAATCGGATCGTGCCTTTCGCCTGCCACGCTCCTTTCTCATCGCGGTAGGAGACGAACTGGTCGCTGGTCCGGGCGTTGATGTTCAGCAGCAGGAGTTCCCCGCTTGCGCCGTCCGCGGCTAAGCCCCTGTAGGAGTGTTCCCTGAAGTACGTGCCGTCAGCCCACGCCGGCCGGTCGATTCTCGCCGGCTTGTTCGGATCGTTGGGATCGAATTCGAGCACTTGCGGCTCACACCGGCCCTGGGTCGCTCCCGACGGCTCTACGGAGGGATTGATGGACAGGAAGATCGGGCCCTTGGATGAAATGCCGATTGGACACGGCTCCCGCTCGCAGAATGCCTGCTCGTGCTGCACGAGCTTCCACCTGTCGGCCGACCGGAGCCACAACTGCCACCGCGTATTGAGCAGCGGCGCCGCCTTCTCGCCGGTCTCGATCACGGACAGGAAGACACCGTCGCCGCGCCGGGCGATGAGCGGCGCCCCGTAGCACCAGAGCGGCCCTGCGCCGTTGTTGGCAGGCGCGTATCGCGTTACCACTTCTTCCGCTTCAACTTGGCAGCGAAGACCCGCACTCTCCACATCTGGGAGGGCAGCCTCGGCAAGCGAGCACGCCCACAGACAAAGGGCGCCGCTTGCCGTGAAGAACACTGCTCGTACTCTATGCAGTTGACTCATCTCGATCACTCCAGTGCAACACGCGTTTTGTGACAGCCCTTTGGGCCTGTTTGGTATGATACCGCCTGCAAGGCATATCTCAAACGCCATCGTTTCCCGTTTCCTCCTGTTGCCAATTTGATTTGACCGGCACGAGCGTTGCGGCTATAGTACGCGCAGACGCAGAGAATGGCGATGGGACGGCAGGAGAGTCAGATCATTCCCGGCTGACCGACGCTTTTCTCGGTACTGTCGAATTGTGCGTCCGTAGCTCAACTGGACAGAGCATCGGTCTTCGGAACCGGTGGTTGGGGGTTCGAGTCCCTCCGGACGCAATCGCTTCAGTGGCTCGCCGGATGCTTGCACCTGATGGCTCGTCCTGCCTCAAGGGAATGCCGCCGATAGGCAAAATGCCAGGGCAATTGCCGCGAAATTCCAATTTTGCGCGCCGAGGGTTTCCGTGTAGTCTCACCGGCATACAGGAATGAGGAACGTGCGAAGATGTCAGTGGCAGTTGGACGCGGGAACAAGCGCGTGGCGAGGCCAGAGAGGAAGGCCTTGCCCAGGCCGCTGACAATGAGTTTACGGGCGACGGGCGGCGATGCGCAGATGCTTGCGTTTATGGCATGGCACGGGAAAGGCGGGGAAACCATGCTCAGTGACACGAATCTTGCTTTCGCGTGGTTCGGATTCATCTTCCTGATGCTCTTGTTCAAGGCGCCTTTTGCGGCGCGCCTCATCGGGTCGAACCTGTCGCGAGGCGTCCTGCATGCGCAACTGATGCACCGGCGGGGCTCCGCAGGCGGGCACGGCGTCCGTGGCCCCGGTTCGGCGCATCCGCAGGTACAGGCATGAGTTCCCCGGATGCCGAACCGCGCGAACGCATGTTGATTCTGGGGAGAGTCTTGTAAGGGGATCTACCATGTCCACGCGTGCGAGCGTGCATCACCACCCGATTCATCCGATGCTGATCGTCTTCCCGTTAGGTCTGTGGGTATTTGCGGTAGTGTGCTACCTGATCTACCTGTTGAGCAGCGTGCCGGTGTGGCGAACGGTGGCGCTGTACTCGATGGGGGGCGGGATCATCGGCGCCGTATTGGCCGCGATACCCGGGGCGATTGATTTTCTGACGCTGGCGAAATCGCCGGTACAGACCCTTGCGCTATCCCACATGATCTCCAACGTCGTCGCGCTGACGATCTTCATCATAGCGTTTGCACTGGCGGTTTTCGGGAGCGCCACCTCGGTCGTCCCATTCGTACTGAGCATCTTCGGACTGCTGGCTGTGGCGACGGGCGGCTGGCTGGGGGGAGCGCTGGTGTACGAGCACGGCGTCGGCGTTGAGCAACAGCAGCCTCAGGAGACCGAGTATCAGCACGTGTAGTGCAATTCGGACCCAAGAGCGATTCCTCGATTATCGCTGGTTCGTATCCTCAAATGCCCGGCATGCAAGTCGTGTCAGCTTTTGGATAAGGGCAAATGAGTCAACTCCCTACTGACTCTGCTCCAATCGGGCTCATAGACTGGAGCAAAACCAGATGCAGGGGCAGGCAGGAGCGTCGTGCGGGGTGATTCATGGGCGGTAAACCATCGGCATGATCGCACGACGAGAGGCGTCGTCCGTGACCGGCGTTCAAGGCATTCAAATTCCGACATGGTCGCCGTGGCTGCGCGGAAGAATGTCGCAGACTCGCGACTACTTATGAAGGTGTGCTTTGCCATGCCTGGGAGTCGAATATGGGCTTATTAGGGTGGGCACTGGTCTTTCTGATCATATCGGGCATTGCAGCAATATTTGGCTTTGGGGGGGTAGCTTCAGCGTCTGCCGGGATCGCAAAAGTCCTCTTCTTCATCTTCCTGGTCATTTTTGTGGTGCTGCTCATCCTCGGATTGCTGGGGGTTGGCACCGTCGCTGCGTGACGGGGGCAAGTCGGGACGGGCTGTCTGGTCTCCGGCGATTCGGCCGGATAACCATGTGAGACAGCCGCAGACGCGATCCTGCAGGACAATTCGGAGGGTAGGGCGACGGAGGAGGGGGGGCAAGAAATGACGCCGTACGCGCCCCGACATGCGTCGGCGTCTATTCATCACATGAGAAGACGTGCAAATGAATGCGGGTACTCTGGGCGGTCAGTGAAAGCAATTGAAGGGCAAGGCCGGAAAGAAGTGGAGCAAGCTGACCGAGGATGACCTGGATCGGATCTCCGGCTCGCGGGAGGAACTGATTGGCCTGCTCCAGGAGCGCTACGGCAAGACCTGCGAGGAGATCGAGAAGGAGGTGGACTCCTTGGGAGTCCCGCTCACAACTGGCCGATTCCACGGTGCGCCTTGGCGAATCTGGAAGCGAAAGGAGCAGTCACATGGCTAAGACAGCCTCGAACGAGATCACCAGCAACGACCTTGAGACACTCAAGGAGGACATTCAGAAACTGAGGGACGATCTTGGAGAGATGCTCAGTTCCGCCGGCTCTTTCAGCAAGGAGAAGCTTGCGGAAACGCGGAACCGGTTGAGTGCGGCCGTGGACGGTCTTCAGGGCAAGGCCTACGACCGGCTCCAGGGCACGGCACGTATGGTGCGCGATCGCAGCCGCTACGCGATGGATGCTTCCCGGGGGGCGGTGGAGCAGAAACCGCTGACCTACGTTGCGGTTGCGTTCGTCGCGGGGGTGGTTCTCGCGTCGTTCTTCGAGTGGAAGAGATCGTCATGAGCCTGGCGCGAGACTTAGTGACAACGGCCGGCGACGTCCTGCATCTTCTGACCGACCTGATGCAGTGCAGGATGGCGTCAAAGACCCAGACGATCAAGCGAGGCCTGGGCCGTGTGGCCATGTGCTTTGCGGCATGCATGGCCAGCCTCACCTTGGCCGCCGTGGGCTTTGGATTCATTCTATACGGGGCGTTCGTACTGATCGCCCGGGCGATCGGATCCGGCGGAGCCGCAGGCCTGATTGTCGGCATCGCGGTATTGCTAATCGCCGTGATCGTCGCGGCCGCCGGACGGAGCCTGATGGCTCGGCCGTGAATGCGGGCACAACCATGCACCTGCCGGGTGCTCCGCTCCCGTGAGAGTGCTTTCTCTGGCCGCCCGTGACAGACGCTGCCGGCATCAATCCGGATCCGGAACAAAACTGAAGGAAGGTGGCTATGGCAGACACAGAAGAAATGGTACCGGCAGCGGAAATGCGGGTGGAGACGAATACGGAGGAGGAAATCATCCGCCGGATTCGCAGGGAGCTGGAAGCCCGCGTCTATTACTACGCACAGCGGCCGGAGGAGATCGACGCGCGGCTGGACGAGCTGGACCGCGAGTGGAATGTCGAGCGGCTCCTGGAAACCAACGCGGGGGCCCTCGCCCTTCTGGGGCTGACCCTCGGCTCGATTCATCGCAAGTGGGCCCTGCTGTCGGCGCTGGTGGGAGCGTTTCTGCTTCAGCATGGAGTCCAGGGCTGGTGTCCACCGGTGCCTCTATTTCGCCGACTTGGGATTCGCACCGCCAGCGAGATCTGCCACGAGCGGTTCGCGCTCAAGGCGTTGCGAGGTGATTTTGACAACGTGAGGCGCGATGGGGAACAGAGCGCCGAGGGCCGTGCCCGGCGGGCCATTGAGGCAGCCGATCTGTGCGCGTGACCAGGTCCCGAACGGTGTCTACGCCGCGTTTCTTCACTCGACCCCTTCAATGGAACGTCGATGATAGGAGTCACTTATGGATATCTTCGACAGCGATGGCCTGAGGTCGCCCCGTGTTACGTCTTCCTGGCGAGCAACGACAGTTCCTATATGACGGGACGGGTCTTTCATCCCAACGGCGGCCGGACCGTCAACGGCCGATCCGTGGCCAAACGAATCCTATGGTTACTCGACACTTATTGAGGAGAACAGACAATGCCTGCCAAGACCAAGAGTGATTTGCCTTCGCGTGTCAGAAACGTCCTGCCGCCCAAGGCGCAGGACATCTACCGCGACGCGTACAACAAGGCCTTTGAGGAGTACAAGGACAAGAGCAAGCGGCGGGGCAGCGAGTCTCGTGAAGAAACCGCCGGCAAGGTGGCCTGGTCTGCCGTCAAGGGGAAATACAAAAAGGGCGACGACGGCAGGTGGCACCCGAAGAAGACGTAGCCGGTCGCGGCTCGCAGCGGCGCGAGGCGGCAACATGCCTTCGGCGGTCACTGTACCGCGTGTCGCGCCGGGTCACACCTCTTGCGGCGGCACAGGCTCTTTGCGCGTCCGGCAAGTGAAAACGAATGCTTCGGCATCAGCAAGCGGAGCATTCGCACAGCAGTCTTTCTCCGCTGATTGAAGAAGGTTGGATATCTTATGACTGATGCAACATGCCAGCAGCCTCGCGAACCGAGGGCTGAACCGGGACTGAAAAAGGTGAAGCTGGGCTTCGTCGGCGTCGGATGGATCGGACGCAGCCGCCTGCAGGCCCTGGCCGACAGCGGGTTGGCCGAAATCGCGGCTGTCACGGACCCGGACCGGGCCGGCATTGAAGCGTGCCGGAAGACCGCGCCCGATGCGCAAGTCGCCGGCAGCCTGGGCGAGCTGCTTGCCCAGGATGTTGACGGTATCGTGATCGCCACGCCCAGCGCGCTGCATGCGGAACAATCCATCGAGGCGCTGAACAGCGGTTTCGCCGTCTTCTGTCAGAAGCCCCTGGGCAGGAACGCGGGCGAGGTCAAGCGGGTGGTGGAGGCGGCCCGGCGGGCGGACCGCCTGCTCGGTGTGGACCTGTCGTACCGCTGGACCCGGGCCGCATCGGCTCTGCGGGAGGTGATTCAGTCCGGCCGCATCGGCAGAGTGTTCAATGTGGACCTTGTTTTCCACAATGCGTATGGACCCGACAAGCCGTGGTTCTACGATCTGCGGCTTGCCGGCGGCGGCTGCGTCATCGATCTCGGCGTCCACCTGGTCGATCTCGCCCTTTGGGTGCTTGGGTTCCCGGAGATCGTGGAGACGAGCAGCCGGCTGTACAACCGGGGCGTGCTGTTGAGAAGGAACAGTGCGGCCGTGGAGGATTTTGCCACGGCCCAGTTGCTGACCGCCGAGAACGCCACCGTCGCCATGCAATGCTCGTGGAACCTTCATGCGGGTTGCGACGCGGTGATCGCCGCCCGGTTCTACGGGGAGCGCGGCGCCGCCGTGTTCGAGAACGTCAACGGCTCACTCCACGATTTCTTTGCGCGTCTGCACAACGGCACGAGGTCGGTGAGCCTGGCCGAGCCGCCCGATGCCTGGTCGGGGCGGGCCGCCGTGGAATGGGCCCGCCAATTGCAGAGGAGCCCCCAGTTCAACGGGGAGGCCAAAGAACATATTGCCGTTGCACAGATTCTGGACTCGATCTACGGCCGCGATGGCTGGCACGGAGGTATCCACAATGTCGAAATTGTCGAAAGTCACGATGGACCACGAGGTCATTCGCGGATGGGCCGAGGCGCGGAGTGGCAAACCTGCCGCCGTCAAGCTCACCTGTGAGCCCGGCTGGCGGTCAAGGTGAAAAGGGTTTGAGAAACTTCTTTCGGGGGAGTGGAACGGATGACGGAAAAACTGCACATCGCGTTTTTCGGGTCGAGCCTCGTCTCGGCCTACTGGAACGGTGCGGCGACATACTACCGGGGCATCATCGAGGCTTTGCACGACCGCGGGCACACCATCACGTTCTACGAGCCCGACGCTTTCGATCGCCAGATGCACCGCGATCTGGATACTGTGCCCTACGCCCGAAGCATCGTGTACTATCCTGACCTCGACAGCCTCAGGGCCTGTCTGGACGGGGCCCGCAGCGCGGACGTCGTCGTGAAATGCAGCGGCGTGGGGGTGCTGGATGATATCCTCGAAGAAGCGGTTCTGGAACTGAAGCACCCCAGCCGCAAGGTGGTCTTCTGGGATGTTGACGCACCCGCCACCCTCGACCGTGTGCAGAAGAACAGCAACGACTCCTTCCGGGGACTCATTCCCTCTTATGACCTGATCCTCACCTATGGCGGAGGCGATCCGGTCGTGCACGCGTACGAAGAGATGGGAGCGCAGGCATGTGTGCCGATCTACAACGCGTTGAGTCCCTCGACCCACTATCCGGTAGAGAGGGACAGCCGTTTCGAGGCGGACCTGGCGTTCTGCGGCAACCGCATGCCCGACCGCGAGACCCGGGTCGGCGAATTCTTCTTCAAGCCGGCCCGCATGCTGCCGGGGCATCGATTTCTTCTCGGGGGCAACGGCTGGCGCACCAGTGCCCCAAACCCGACGAACGTGCGGTACCTGGGACACATCTACACCGCCGACCAGAACGCGTTCAACGCGACGCCGTTGGCGGTCCTGAATATCTGCCGGGAGAGTGCGGCGAGATTCGGCTTCTCTCCGCCTACCCGCATCTTCGAGGCGGCCGGGGCCTCCGCATGTATCGTCACCGATAACTGGCTGGGGCTCGATCTGTTCCTTGAGCCCGGCGTCGAGTGCATCGCCGTGAATTCAGGGGAGGAAGTGGCCGAAGCCCTTCTGACTCTGTCTCCCGAGCAGGCCAGGGAAATGGGCAAGCTGTCGCGGCGGAGGGTCCTTGCCGAGCACACGTACGCACGACGGGCCGAGCAAGTCGAAGAGTGTCTCGTCGTCGCAGAGCCTATTCGTACGTGAAGCGCTGCCCCTGCGTCGGCGACGACTTCCGCACCGCCGTCGTGCGGGGCGCTTGTGCAACCTGAATGGCTTGCTTGCCTGGATACGCAGTGGCGTCCGCGAAGGCGCTCTTGCGCCTGCGTGCGGCAAGACGGTTCTCTTCGAGCTCTTTGCGGAAGTACGCGATGGTCGCTTTGAGCCCGACGTTCAGACTCGTCGTCGGCTGCCAGCCGAGCAGGGCGCGGGCTCTGGCGATATCCGGCTGCCGCCGGACCGGATCGTCCTGCGGAAGCGGGTCGAACTTGATGCCGGATTCCGAATGCGTCAGCAGCAGAATCCGCCTGGCCAGGTGCAGCACCGTCACCTCGTGGGGATCGCCGAGGTTCAGCGGACCGGCGACCGTGTGCGGGCTGCTCATCATCGCCGTCAGTCCCTCGATCGTGTCCCTGGCGAAGCAGAAACTCCTCGTCTGATTGCCATCTCCGTAGACCGTCAGAGGCTGCTGCTGAAGGGCCTGCACGATGAAGTTGCTCACGACGCGTCCGTCGTCGGGGTCCATGCGGGGACCGTACGTATTGAAGATGCGTGCGACCTTGATTTCGACGCCGTAACGCCTCTGGTAGTCGAAGAAGGCCGTCTCGGCGCATCGTTTGCCCTCGTCGTAACAGGCCCGCACGCCGTCCGGATTCACGTTGCCCCAGTAAGTCTCCGACTGCGGGTGCTGCTCCGGGTCGCCGTACACCTCGGAGGTGGAGGCCTGAAGGATTTTTGCCTTGCGGCGGACCGCCAGATCGAGAAGATTGATCGCCCCGTACACGGAAGTCTTCAGCGTCTGGATCGGATTGGCCTGATAGTACGCCGGAGACGCGGGGCAGGCGAGGTTGTAGATCTCATCCGCCTTCACCTCCAGCGGCTCTGTGATGTCGTGTTTCAAGAGCCTGAAATTCCTGTGCATGACCAGATGCGAAATGTTCTCCATTCTGCCCGTCTGGAAATTGTCGAGGCAGAACACGCGGTGGCCCTCCGCGAGCAATCGTTCGCACAGATGCGAGCCGAGAAATCCGCAGGGCAATTGCATCTAAATTGGCCGACCGCCATTCTGTGCTCAGAAACGCAGGTTGATCCGAGTTGTGGACAACCGTCGTTCGGATCAAGCACCTTCTGAGCAGCGTTTTCGAGGGCAAGAAGGCAGGCTGTGATTTAGATGCGTTCGCCCTGGAGAAATCCGGCCCCGCCGGCGACAAGAATCCACTTCTCCTGTATCATGACGCACCTTTCCCCTGGTGTGTTCCCTGAAATTCACCTTGTTGACTTCCTCTCGGCCGTGAAGAGCCGCCCTCACGGACCCTCACAGATACCTCGCCGCCGACTGGTTTTGAGATTCAGTTACCTGCACACGACAGGCGGCGGTGGCGCTCCTGCGGACAATCCGGCAGACACCTGAGGCATCGGGAAACGAATAGATCGTCTGTGTGCCGGGAGCGTCCACGCCGGCACGGAGAACTCCGAATAGAGAAGAGTTGGGAGACGATGGTGGCTCTCCCGCGGGACGAGCCGCTGGAAGGAGAGCCGGAGCTCGAACATGCTGCACGACCAGCCATGTCCGAAGGCCCGCGTCTGGCTGAGCAGCCTATGGTCGATGCCGTTGCCATAGTCGCCATTTTGCCGCCGGCACGGAATTCCTCCAAGCCGGGAGCTGCCTAACCTGATCGCGCATTTTGCCTACGCCGGAGCCTGTCCACGGCACCGGACTGAGGAAGACCCTGCATAAGGTCGCAGTGCGGCAACGGTTGCACCGTCCCGACGCTTGCAGACTGAACGAGGCTCGCAGAGGTTCGGACGGCCCAGCCGTTGCCGGCGGGGGATCATGCCAAAAGCAAAGAGGCAGAGCTGCGTCGGCTCTGCCTCTTCCAGTTGCGGTTCAACGCGGCTTACTTGATCAGTTTGCCGGTGCACTTGTCCCATCGGATCGTGCGGGTATTCATCCGATGATGACGGCCGTGGCAATCCGTGCAATACTTCGTCGCATTCTGGTCGGACGGGGGGGCGTCGAAGACGCTCAGGCCCGCCTCCAGAATCGGCCGGTGGCTCTCCACCTGCTGGATCGTCCGCCTCGGGTGGCACATCATGCAGGTCGGGTTGATCCTCTCTTTCGGATACATCAACTCCGGGGGCGTGACGTTGGCCTCATCGGAGCGATGGCGCAGCGATTCGCCATGGCACCGCTCGCAGCCGATCCCGGCCGCCTTGTGAGTTGCCGCAAGCCGCTCCTCGTCGAAGTCGGCGTGGCAGGCCTTGCAGAACGGATTGGCTACGAACGCTGTTGCAGGCTTCGCTTCGCCGGCCGTCTGTGCCGGCTCAGGGACAGCCTCCTTCCTCACCTGACTCTCGGTCGAGGCCGGGATTTGCTTCTCCCGCTGGCGCCAGCAACCTGCCGTCGCAATGAGCAGCACGCCGGGCAGCACGATCGCCGCCGTGATAGGTCCCACTCTTTCTTTCATCCTGTGCTCTTGGTCACACGTACTCCCAGTTCCTCAGCCAGTGGTAGTCGGCAGGCAGCTTAGCCCAGGCTTCGTCCATGGCCTGCTCCAGCTCCTTCGCCTCGGCCTCATCGAGGTTGGGCTCCTTGACGGCTTTGACCATGTTCTCCACCTGCTGCGTGTTGATCATGCCGGGAATCGGGGCCGTGATGGCATTCGTGCCCAGGATGTAGCGGATCGCCATGCGGGCTATCCGGCTGTCTTCCTTGGCGTGCGGGCTTTCCAGCGATCCGTCGCCCTGGAACAGGGCATTGCTCGAAAACGGCTTGATGCCGAACACGCCGACCTCGTACTTCTTCACGACGTCGAACATGCTCTCCTGAGGCGCGACTTTGCTCTTGGCGGTGTACGGCGTGACGACCACCTGCACGATCTCTGGGTACGTCTTGATCATCCACGCGATGTGCTCGCGGTCGTGCGACGATAGACCTGTGAAGCGGCACTTGCCCTGCTTGCGGGCCGTCTCCAGGGCCTTCATCATCTGCTCCACGTCCGCCTCCTTGTGCGTGCCGCTCTGCTCGTTCATCGTGATCCGCCACAGGTCCACGTACTCGAGCTTGGCTTCTTTCATGCCCTTGTCCAGGGTTCTGAGCAGGGCCTCGGTTGTCTGGAAGGCCTTGTTGCGCATCTCCTCCTGGTACCAGGAGAAGCCGAGGAACATCGCGTCGCGCCGGCCGCGCAGCGCCTCGGCGTAGGTCACGACCTCCTCTTTCGTGCAGGCATCGATGTAGTTGATGCCGGACTCGATGCACTTGCTGACCACGTCGCGGCGGTTCTTCATGAAGTCCGGATTGTCGAGGGTGGCCCCGAGGAAGTCCTCGCCCTTGAAGGCACTGGGCACCATCCGATTGACCCGTTTCCAGTGTCCACCCATGCAGACGGCGGAGACCCACACCCCGGTCTTGCCGAGCTTGCGGTACGTCATGTTCGGATTGTAGCTGCGCGTCTTCTGCATTTCCTGGGCCTGTGCGTTCTGGCTGCCCACTGCGCCAAGTCCCGCGGCGACGCCTGCCGCCGTGACAGCGCCGTCCCGCATGAACTCACGCCGGGTCAGATTCTCCAGCTTGCCTGCTTGCTGTTTCCGGTTGCTCATGTTCGTCTCCTTCTGATGATCTGTTGGCTCGTGTCGCAACTTCACTGTTTAGGTATTTCCGATCTTGCGAACCTGCTCGTAGCGGCTCTTCAGGTAGTCTCTTGCCGTCGCCAGGTTCGCAATCATGGTTTCCGCTGCCACACGCCCGTGCATGAAAGGATTGACGTAGCCGCGGTAGCGGATCCGGGCCAGGGCCTGAACCCACGGCGTCATATCCGTCGGGCCGACGCCGGGAAGCTGCTTGGCATCCGGCTGGTTCTGCCACGCGTAAAAGAAGAACAATTGCCGACCGCAGATGCGAATGGCCTCAGGCACCGACGCCTTCAGCGCCTGAATGTGGTAGGGGGCCAGTGCGATTCCCAGTCGCGGCGACGTGTTCGCATCCACGAACGCCTTGAGCGAGTCCGGCGAGTCCAGCAGGGACTGCCCGTGGTTCTCGATGGCCAGGTACGAATTGTACTTGTCCGCCAGATCGATCAGCGGCTTGAGGCCCTCGACGAACTGGCGCATCCGGACGCTGAGCTCCTCTGGTTTGCAGGGCCCGGCGCTGCCCTGGATCGCCACGCCGCCGCCGGCCTTGCCCAGCAGCTCCGCATATCGTTCGTATCCCCCCACATACGTCGAGAACGCATACAGCTTCAGCTTATACTTGGCGAGCAACTCTTTCAGGCCTTCCGGACCCAGGCGCGAGGCAATGTCGTCGAGGTGAGGACAGCCGTCGTAGGCCGACCAGATGTCAACCGCTTCGAAGCCCAGCCCCGCAATGGTCTCGCAGGCCTTCTCGATCGGCAACTGGGAGAAGTGGATGGACGAAGTGGACAGCCGCATCTGCCAGGGGGCGACATCGGGAGGCTTGAGGACGCTGTCGGTGGAAGCCGCTCCAGCGGCACACGAGGCCGCTGCCGCACCCATGAGCCTCAAAAAGCTCCTCCGACCGATCATCTGCTCCATGGGATACTTCTCCTATTCATTCCCTGCGTTCCTTGCGCCGGACCCGTGCTCGGCCGGACCACGGTCCGGCTTCACATGACCCCTCACTACCCCGGCTGCCGAGGCCATGTGATTGTCACGATAATTTTGCTAAGGTAACAAAGCACTCGATGTCCTGCAAGCCTTGATTCTTACAGTTCTGCACGGCACACCCTACGCCTGACGCCCGAGGCCACTGGTTCGTAGAAGATATGGAACGACCGGCTCTCGCCGATAGAGTGATGGTTCGGCGTGCCGCAGGTCTGCGGCACTATCGCGGGTTACTATCGGCGATAGCAGAGCCGCACAACACTC
>Ga0315282_10006722_pt1 | contig 19124 bp, 17 predicted proteins | sample YL17G07_20_MG_FD_203693 | JGI IMG/M metagenome (GOLD analysis project Ga0315282, IMG submission 203693) | Sediment microbial communities from Yellowstone Lake, YNP, Wyoming, USA - YL17G07_20 | ecosystem: Environmental > Aquatic > Freshwater > Lake > Sediment | place: USA: Wyoming | collected... | reverse complement strand
GCAGAACCATGCGGTGTTGAAAAAGTCTTGTGCAGATTGAAATGCATTAAGTCGGCGCCAATATCTCCTGCACGCAAACGGGTCATAACGCCATTGAAGTTTGCCTGGTCAAGCGACACCAATCCACCCACTGAGTGTATTAGTTTGACATACTCACCCAATTGACTGTCGAAGACACCGGTATCATAGGGCGCTGTCAAGAAGAGACCGGCCGTGCGATCAGACACCACTGCTTCGAGTTGATCTAAACCAATATCACCCGTGTCCTTGTTGGGATAAAGCTCAATTACCTTAAACCCGGCTGTAGATGGACAACCGGCGTTACACGGGTGAGAAACTGCACAAGTGATGACTTCATTCTTGTGTGAATTACCATTTGCTCGGTGATAAGCGCGCATAATACAGGCATTGGTATATACGCCATGTCCTCCACCCCGCGGTTGGAAGGAAAATTCATCCATGCCAGACAACTCGCATAACCAATTCCGTAATTCATATATGATCTCAAGAAGCCCTTGGAAGGTTTCTTCCGGCTGGAGTGGATGAAGGTAGGCAATGGAAGGAAGTTTCGCTAACTGATCGTTGAGTTTCGGGCTGTATTTCATGGTACAGGTTCCCAAACCAATATTTACGCCGGAGTCATATCCAAATGTCTGTTGTGATAGACGCAAGTAATGTCGCATCACTTCTGGTTCGGATAATTCAGGCAATGGTGCTGGATTCTTCCGCCGAATTTTCTCCGGTATCTTTGTGATAATATCGCCTATATGCATTTGAATCTCATTTTCAGCCACTGGTATAATTTCATTGCATGCTCCTTTCCTGGAAAGCTCATAGATTATTGGTTCGTTCCATCTCACAGCATGATAACCAGTATCAATTTCTGCATACTCCTGATATTGATATTTCTCTTTGGTGGTATTTTGTTTAGTCATCACTTGCCTCCATTTTGTAAAACAATTTTGATTAGAACTTCCGCAAGCCTGTCAATATCCTCTTTCCGATGCACTTCTGTAACACAATACAGAGCTGCTTGTCCTAAACCTGGAAAATCCTCGGTGAGATCTTTACCACCTAATATACCCTCCTCGAACAAAGCCCGGTTAATCGTTGCAACGGTTTTACCGGTTCCGTCGAAATTAATCACAAACTCATTGAAAGGAGTTGCTGAGAATAATGGTGCCTTCAATCCCGGTATTTTTGACAAAATATCGATTGCATAATGAGCTTTTTGCATATTGGTCTTTCCAAGTTTTTTCATACCCTCGGGCCCCATTAATGCCATATAAACAGCAGCAGAAATACCCCATAACCATGATGAAGTGCCGGTAAATGATCTGGCCCGATCGCGAGTAGAATAAAGCATACGTTGCCAGAGAGTGTGCCACGAGAAGGCTAACTCACCAGGTACAATGGTATTACTTATACCTACTAAAAATGAAGGCATTAGTTCCAGGAAACGATCTGAATCATTAACTGCAAGGATACCCATTGTAGCGCCACCACAACTTTGGGCCATACCCAGCGGCTGCCCTTCACCACAGGCGATATCTGCCCCGTATTCCCCAGGTGCGGCTAGCAAACCCAGGGAAACTGGATTGATACAGGCAATAAGCAATGCTCCTGCCTCGTGTGCGAGACCGGCGATCTCTTCACACTGTTCCTCAATGAAACCCAGGTAACTGGGATTCTCAACAAACACGGCGGCTGTACTAGAGGACAATTTGCCCTTTAGATCCTCCAAGTCCATTAGGCCGGTTTTTGGATCATGATCAATCTTCCTCAATTCCAACCAGGGGTCAGCATAATTCTTAATCGTAGCCAGTGTATTTGGGCTTATCGTGCTTGGTATCAATATTTCCCGACCACCGGTTGCACGTGATGCAATGTGAAGAGCATCTCCTGCGGCTGTAGTTCCATCATAGACCGGTGCAGAAACCACATCCATGGCTAATAAATCTCCCATCATACTTTGATATTCGAACATAGCCTGATAACGACCATGATCCGTCATGTCACCACCGGCATAAGCTGTCAGAAACTCCGAACGACTGGTGATCTCGACACACAATGCAGGCACATAGTGCAACCAACATCCTGCACCTAAAAAACTTAACAATTCTTGTGTTGTGCGATTCTTTAAGAGAGTGTGTTTAATCCTCCTATCAATTTCCATTTCTGATACTGGTTCTTTAGGTAGTTTTAGCTCCCCCTTGAAACGAAGTGCTTCAGGGATCTCCTCATAGATTTCCTCGACAGTGTTATATCCCGTAACTTTAAGCATTTCCTCCCGTACCCCAGGAGCGCTATTTGGTATAAAACGATGGACAAACGGTTTTTTCATCTTGCTCTCCTTGTATAGATTAACAATATAGCTGTATTGTTTAGTAACCAAATTCAATAACAATGATGACGCTAATCAAATCAACGGCAATTTCACAGGTTTGCCCTCAGCCAACGACAAGTAAGCAGCCATGAGTGCCTCGTGGTTTTCAATGGCGTCCGTCAGATTGACATGCGACTCGACATTATTCTCTATACAGTCAATAAAATGGGCAATTTCGAGACGCATAGGACCTTCCAGTACTCCTAACCCTGGTACCTCGCAAGGTAACTCAATGTATTCTTCTCGCTTCTTCCACCGACAAACATATAGACGGTTGTTACAGATAGCACCTTGTGTGCCCAGCAGCTCGACGCGCAACCGGCTGATTTACTATAGTATCTGCTCCAGTTATTTCAGACACCACACCACTCAACGATGGTTAGAGCATAAATCTTGGCTGCATCAAGTAAATCTTTGATTTCAACATATTCATTGGCTGTATGTGCAACCTCTATACTTCCTGGACCTAAGGTGATTGTGGGGATGCCAGCCTGATTCAGGAAGGTAGCATCATCAACTGCAGTGAAGCCATAGTACTTAGCAGGTTCGTTGAGCACGGCTTCGCAGGCAACTGCTGCCGCTCTACAGATGGGCTCGTCTTTGGGTACATCGTATGGTGGCCACCACCAACCTCCAGACCAATCCATCGCTGGTGGATTTTCACGCAACCAGGAATCGGTCTCGGCAAGGTTGTGAACATGTGTTTCGATTTCTTTTATCACCTGCTCCTTAGTCTCCTGAGGGGAATGCCAGATCACGTAGGTGATGGTACACTTTTCTGGGATGAAAGCAATTCCATCGAGGCCGCCCGCGAAGGTTGCTGGACAAAGGGTAAAGTGCCCAGGGCGCGTGAATGCTGGGTGAGATTTAGTCTGCCCCCATTCCTCTTCCAACTTGAGCAAGCCGTTGTAGATGATCATGGCTTTATCGATTGCAGAAACTGCAACAGCCCTGCCGCGGCCACCAGCTCTGATTACTTCATCGCGCATAGAAGTGTGCGCTGCTTTGCCTTTAACAGTCACCTTGAGGATCAATACACCAGGAGAGGCTGTTAAAATTGCCAGGCGATAGGGGGGTGCCGACGCTTCTACTACGATAGCTGCATCAGCCCGATAACCGCGATTGACGGTAGCAAATGTGCCAATTTCAGGTTGCATCATCTCTTCACCCGATACGGTTTCAACAATGACATCTCCTTTGGGTTTATAACCTGCATTTAGCAAAGCTTTAATAGCATAAATTGCAGCTACATCTGCACCCTTCATATCGGTAGTGCCACGACCATAAATCCTTCCATTGAGCACTTTACCACTATAAGGTTCAGCGACATCCCATAATTCCAACGGACCGGGGGCTACTGTATCTACGTGCCCATTGAAGATTAGCGAACGTCCTCCACCAATGCCTTTACACACGCCCACCAGGTTGGCGCGCCCTTTCTCTTCCTCCCACATATCCGTCTGCAATCCAAATGATTCCATCACTGGTTTGAGGTATGCATTCACACGTGTCTCACCACCAATTCGTTCATCTTTAAAATCAGTATCAATGTACGGGTTGATACTGGGAATTTGGATAATATCGGAAATGACCCTTACCATTTCGTCTTCCAGGCTATCTACAGCCTTTAAAACATTATTCTTGATTTCTTCATCGATCATTTTTCCCTCCGCATTCTCAATTTATCTCTTATACACGAGCCTCACCTAGCATATTGACGGAAAATAGCGTCAATAATTTTTGCCTTTAGTTAGAAAACGAGTACGTCAGACGCAAGGTAGATGATCTATTATCGCGATTTACAAAGGATATATCACAACGAATAATGCCTGGGTTTAAACTCCGCACCATTCAACAATTGTTAAGGCGTAAAGTTTTGCGGCGTCAACAAGGTCATGGATTTCGACATACTCGTTAGCAGTATGGGCATTCTTTGTTGTTCCCGGTCCCATGGTGATCGCCGGGATACCGGCTGCGTTTAAAAAACTAGCATCATCTACGCCTAAAAATCCAGTCGGTTTAACGGATTGATTAAATAACGCCTCGTACGCTACAGTAGCAGCTTTGCAGATCGGCGCATCCATCGGGAGGTCGTAGGGCGGCCACCAAAAATCATGCCAGTCTAAATGAGGGGGAGTAACGCGCAACCAGGTATCGGTTTGTGCAAAGCGAGAAATTTGCGCTGCGATTTCTTCTTTAACCTGCTCCTGTGTCTCCTGAGGTGCATGCCAAATGACGTATTTTATATAACATTCTTCCGGGATGAATGCTATTCCACCCAGCCCTCCAGCAATGGTTGTTGGACAGATTGTGAAGGAGCCGGGGCGTTTATAAGCAGAATGCGATTTTGTCTGCCCCCACTCCTCCTCGAGCTTGAGCATCCCCTGGTAGACGATCAAGGCTTTATCAACCGCCGAAACAGCCACTTCTGCTCCCAACCCACCTGCGCGCACCAGTTCGTTACGCATTAGGGTATGGGCTGCTTTACCTCTTATGGTTACGGTTAGGATTAAGGCTCCTGGTGATGTGGATACAATAGCCAGCCGGTAAGGTGCGCAAGTAGGCTCCATAACGATGGCAGCATCAGCTCGATAGCCACGCTGGATTGCTGCACCGGTTCCGATTTTAGTGTTCATCATTTCTTCGCCGGCAACAGTTTCAATAATCACATCACCTTTGAGCTTGTAACCCGCTTTGAGCAATGCTTTAAGGGCAATGATCGCGGCTGCATTCCCGCCTTTCATATCCGTGGTACCCCGGCCATAGATTTTCCCATCAATGACCTTACCGCTATAAGGTTCAGCGACGGTCCACAGCTCCAATGGACCGGGTGCGACCGTATCGACATGCCCATTGAAGATCAGCGAGTGACCTCCACCTGTACCTTTGCAAACTCCGACTAAGTTTGCACGTCCTTCTTCCTCTTCCCACAGGTCGGTTTCCAACCCCATATCTTCCATCACCGGTTGGAGAAATTTGTTCACCTCCGTTTCACCACCTATAACCTCCTCCTTAACGACCGAGTCCAGCGTAGGATTAACACTGGATATTTTGATCATCCCAGCGGTGAGCTCCACCAGTTCACCTTTAAGCCGTTCAACCTCACTGACAATCTTGGTTTTTGTCTGAGTATTGATCATCTTGCCACCACTTAACTATGTTGGAGCAGAATTTGGTGCCTGCTTTATCTTGATTATGCGTCGACCTAACCGACCCAATGCAGCAAGGATATCCATAACGCCTTTGGGCATGAACATCATCGTCAGAATGACGATACCGCCCAGTATAACCAAGCGCCACTCCAGGGTTGGTCTTAAAAGTTCGTTGACTATTGTTATAATAAATGCGCCTATTGCAGCACCGGGGAACACACCTAGACCCCCAAACAATACCATGATAAGCACAATAAGGAACACATCCAGGCTCATCGAGGCAGGCGAAATCAAACCGAAGTAGTGAGCATAATATGCCCCAGCGCTACCCGCAATAAAGGCTGAAATTGCAAATACCATCAGTTTATATTTATATTCGTCAACCCCTAATGATTTTGCTTGTGGTTCTGCATCGCGTAGTGCTATAAAGGCTAAGCCTACATTCGACTTAATGATGATATATATAATTGAAATAAATAAGACAAAGAACGATAAGGTCAGATAGTACCAGGGCACCAGCTCACTCCGAGTGAAAACATAACCGAATAGGTTCGGTGAAGGTATTCTTTCAAGTCCCCAAGAACCACCGGTTGAAAAATTTTCAAACTTACCTGGTCCTGCCCACACGATAAACGTGGGCAATACGAACTGCAGTGAGAAAGTTACAATCGCAAGGTACATTCCTTGCAACCGAAGGCAAGGAATACCAATAAGAAAGCCAATCAATGAAGCAGCCAATCCTCCTGCGATATAACCTAACCATGGCGACAATCCAAGATATTCTGCTAGCAATCCTGATGTATAACCACCGATTATAAAGAATGATAGGTGTCCAAATGAAAAGACATTGGCATATCCCAAAATCAAATCCCACGAAGCCGCCATCACACCCCAAATGAGGCACAGTATGAGGATGTTCATGATGTAATTGCTGCGATGGAAAAAGAATGGCAAGATAGTAAATAGACCTAACAAACCAATAATTATGATAGCTTTTCTAAGATTATTTACCATGATCCAAATAGTCCTTTCGGTTTAAAGACGAGGATAATAACTAATACAGCCAGGAAGAGGGGCATAGCCCAAATACCACCAAGGAAAAATGCGCTATATATTTCAGCAATCGAGAGCGCAAATGCAGCGATCACCGTTCCCTTGATATTACCCAACCCCCCTAATACCATCACCACGAATGCCTTCAATAATGTCGTCCACCCTACCAGGGGATATAACAAAGTCCGTGGGGCGAGCAAGATAACCGCTACAGCCGAAAGCAACCCAGCAATGCCAAATGCCATGCTGTACATAGTATTTAAGGGTAACCCAACGATCTTGGCACCAACATTATCTTGCGATACTGCTCTTAACGCCATCCCTGTCCAGGTCTTGGATAGGAAAAGTTGTAAAATAATAAATACCAGAATGCCGATCACTAGCATGATGACATCATGTTTAGCAATTGCATATTTTCCAAAATTGAAGGTACCTTCTAAAAGGTGCGGAACGGTCTTACTTAGAGGCCCAAATACTACGAGAATTAAGTTATCAAGCGCTAAAGAACATCCCAGAGTTACAATAATGACTGTGAAATCCCAGCCTGGCAAACGGCGCAGAGGTAATACGATCGCTTTCTCAAAAACCATCCCAAAAATAAACATGGCTACAAGTGTGATCGGGATGACAAGGTAGTAATTCCATCCTAATATTCCAACCGAAAGGGACCATGCCAGGTAACCACCCCAGGTGAAAAACGAACCTTGTGCATAGTTAAACACCTTGGTTACACCATACACCAGAGTTAGTCCCATCGCCATCAATAGGTAAACCGTTCCCAAAGTAAGCCCCGCCAGAAATAGGTTGATAAAGGTTTCAAGATCCATTAAGTGTCTTCTCCTTTTTATAATCCAAGGAATATCTTGCGGATTTTTCCGTTGTTATAAGCTTCCTCTTTGCTACCCTTAAAAACGATCTTACCATCTTCAATGACATAAATATGGTGAGCATAGTCTGAAGCTATAGTCGTACTTTGTTCAACGAGGAGGATGCTGGTTCCACGCTTCCTAATTTCCTCGATGGATTTAAATACATCCACCCGGAGGTTTGGAGCAAGCCCAAAGGACGGTTCATCGATTGCTAGAAACTTGGGGTTCGACATCAACCCGCGTCCGATTGCTAGCATGCGCGCCTCCCCTCCGCTCAATCCAGATGCTGTTCGATTGTTCAACTCTTTTAATTTTGGGAAGAGTTGATAGACCAATTCAAGATTTTCCTTAATCTTTGGTCTGGCGTGCTTGGCATATGCTCCCATCCTGAGATTATCAGCAACTGTCATTTCAGGGAATAGATTGCGGTCTTCGGGAATGTAGACCAACCCCATATCAACGATAGCTTGGGTAGATAGACGACTGATGACACGGCCATCATAGTGGATTGAACCTGAAACTGGCTTGAGCAGTCCACAGATTACTTTCAACAATGTGCTCTTTCCATGGCCATTGGGTCCAAAGATGGCAACAAACTCACCTTCTTCTACATTGATTGAAACATCTGTTAACACCTGGACTTCCCCATAGAGGAAATTGATATTTTCTACTTTAAGCATAATCGGCTCCCAGATACACTTCAATTACCTGTTTGTCTTTTGCGACTTCCTCCGGTGTGCCAATACAGATTTTTTCACCGTTATGGAGGATCATCATTCGCTCTGAAATCTCCATTAAGACTTTCATCAAATGTTCAATCACGATCAGGGTGATTCCCAATTCTCGATTTATACGCTTGAAGAGATCGACACTTTGATTGATTTCTCCTGGGCTCAAACCGCCAATTGGCTCATCTAGCATCAATAGCTTGGGATGGGTTGCCAGTGCTGCGGCCACCATAGTTAGCTTTTTATCAAAGAGTGAGAGGTGCTTGGTTAGAATATTCTGCTTTTCGGATAGTCTAACAAATTCTAGAACTTCCTTGATAATTTTTTTCTCATACTTTACATGATTACCGAAATGAGCACCGACACGTATGTTGTCATATACCGTCAGGGATGAAAAAACCGAAGGAATTTGAAACGTTCTGGCTATTCCTTTTAGGCATATTTGAAATGGTCGTAAGCGGTCAATTCTCTCACCAAAAAAATATATTTCACCTGAACCCGAGTGGATTCCGGAGATTACGTTAAACAATGTGGTTTTGCCTGCTCCGTTAGGTCCGGCAATTCCAAATATTTCTTTCTCTTTAACCTCAAAGCTCAAGTCTTTTACAGCAGCTAACTCACCAAAGCGCTTGTTAACTTGCTTGGTTTCTAGAATTATTGGCATGGAAAAGCCTCCAAGAGGGAGGAAATGGGAGTAGAATGCTCCCATTTCCTAATATACTGATTTCCTATCTAGATTACTTTATCCACGGTGGAACTTGGAACTCATTACCTGATACTGCTTCGGTGCCCAGGTAGAGGGTGACATTCTTCTGATCTTGAATCTGGATGAACTGGATTGGTAGCCACTCGTTCCCGGTACGGCCCTTATGTAATGCGGGGTCCATTCCGTAAGTACCATCCAAACCTTTATAAGGATGCTTGTCTAATTCCTCAACATATGTGTTAATACAGTCAAATGCCTTGAAATCACCACAACTCTCTACCGCTGCTTTCCAAATTTGGAAATGATCCCAAATCATAGGTGGCCAGGCGCCGGGCAGGCGGTTGTATTCAGCTTCGAACATCGGATAATAGAAGTCTTTGTTCTGAGGCAGTATGTCGATCAAGGTCTGCCATGTCACGCCATTAGCTTTCTCTTTCAACAGGTTGATGAACTCTGGTGAAGCTGGCGACCACTGGATGTAAATGAGAGAGTTGGTTGGGTTGGTTAGGAATTGGTTCATGAAAGCTACTGAGGAGTCGGTGGATGTAATCTGCCCCATGATGATTGCCGGTTTTTCAGCCCGTATTTTGGCTAACTGTGCGCCAAACTCGGTGTTACCGTAAGCATAAGTATCATCCAGAACAACTTCCCAACCTGCATCTTCAAAAGCTTTGCGGGCGCCTTTCTGGATATACATATCGTAAGTAATATCACCACCTAAAAGCGCCACTTTCTTGTTGGGGAATTCATAGCCTTTTTTGCCGCTGATCTGTTCTACAAAGACCTTGAAAGCGTTGGGGCCATAAGAAAACTCATCTTCGCAAGTCATGAAGACGTTTCTATACTCGGGCAAATTCTTGACCACCACATCGTTCATATCCTTGCTTGCGCTGTTGTGCATCATTAGCGGTTCACGCTTACCAAACTCATCAATGCAGGCAGGACCGTAGAATGCGCCTGGAACGTAGAACACAACGCCCGCTTGGTCCATTACCTGGGCAGCTAAAGCGCAATCCTCTGCTGCGGTAGCTTTGACATCAGCGAAGACAAGTTCGATCTGGCAACCCAATACGCCACCTTCTTCATTGATTTTTTTAGCAGCCAGTTCAGCACCAGCTTTTATATCAGCACCCATCGGGGCGCCTACTCCGGTGAGCAAGGTGGGTACACCAACCTTTACTGTGCAAGGTTCTGTCGGTTTTTCGATAGTGGGAGCTTCTGTAACCGCTGGTTTTTCGGTAGCGGCAGCTTCTGTGACCACCCCTTTCTCTGTTGCAATCGGGGTTGCTTGTGTTGTCGGTTTGCAACCAACAAGGATCAAGGCAACAAACACAAGTCCCATACCTATTACAATTAACAATCTTTTACCCATTGTCTTCTCCTTCTAATTTTAAGGTTGAATTTGATCTGATTCTTTTCTCTAACAATTCGGATATTATTGTATTTTTCTTCACTGATAGAGACACCTCCTTTCTAAACATGTGGTTTTACTTATTGTTTTATCCAGGGCGGTATAATGAATTCCCCGGCTGGGGTAGCATCAGTGCCCGTAAATGGTTTGGTACCTAGGAAAAGTAGCACATTCTTTTGGTCCTGTATCTGGTAGAAATGGATAGGTAGCCATTCAGCACCAGTCAAACCTTCGTTTCGTTCTGGGTTGATTCCATAACGACCAGCGCGCCCCTCGTATGGGTGGTCGCTTAGCTTACGGATGTAGTTGTTGATGGCATCATAATCGGTTGGGCTCCCGGCATCTTCAACCGCTTTAATCCAGATATGCAGCATGTCATCCATTAGCGCTGGCCATGCCATACCCGGATCTCGCCCAAATTCATCTTTAAAGGCTTTCGCCCATTCAAAATTATCTTTGGTAGGTAAGTATGCATACTCTGTTTGCCAGAGTAAACCATTTGACTTATCGCCCAGCAATTGAATGAATTCCGAAGCAACTGGCGACCATTGCAAAAAGATCAACGAGGCTGTGGGGTTTTGTAGAAATTGATTTACAAAAGCAACAGCAGAGTCAACCGAAGTGATGCAACCGAAGATGATGGCTGGTTTTTCGATGCGTATTTTGGCCAATTGCGCCCCAAACTCAGTGGTTCCGTATGGATATACATCGTTCATAACAATTTCCCAGCCATTTTTTTTCTCCCAACTTGGCTATACCATCCTTAATAAGCATGTCATAACTGATATCGCCACCCAGGAGTGCTGCCTTTTTATTGGGATAATCGTAAGGTAGCTGTGTCATGTCGGTAAATGCATTGGGGCCAAAAGCCTCCTCACTGGCCGAGACCTGAAAAACATTTCCATACTCTTTCAAATTCTCAGCTATGGGATCTACAACTTCTGCACTTGCTGTTGCATGGAGGAGAGGTTGCTGGTAGTTGGCAAACTCAATTGCACAAGCTGGTCCATAAAAGGCACCGGGAAAGAATGCCACTACGCCTGCCTTATCCAGGGATTGTGCTGCCAGAGCACAGTCTTCGGCGGATGTGTTCTTGGTATCGGCATATACTATTTCCAATTGCTTACCCAACAGGCCTCCTTCACCATTGACATTCTCCACCGCCATACCGATGCCAGCCATAATATCTGCGCCCATCGGCGCTCCCCACCCGGTCATTAAAGTAGGCACCCCAATTTTTATAGTTTGAATAGCTGGCTTTGTAGCTGTTGAAGGTTTACAACTTGTTAATAAAATTGTAACCAGAACAATCAAAGTCACGATCTTGGAACTTGTGATTCTCTTCACTTTGGCTCCTCCTTTAGGGATAACTGAAAGCCGATCTTGAGGATGAATAATTTGGTAGTATTCTTGCACGCGCTTCATTACTGATTACATTGTAGTATAAATTTGCTCAATACATCTGGTAGCCAACACTTTTTAGAAGGGATTATTTTGTGATTATTTATATTTCACCTCCTCATTTACCCGTTATATTTTTTGGTCTCTTTTTTATCCATGACGGCATTTGGAATTTACCTACCGCGACAGCGGCCGTGCCTTCAAAAGGTTTGGTATCCAGGAATAGTAATACATTCTTTTGATCCTGGATCTGGTAGATGTGGATAGGTAACCATTCAAGTCCTGATAGTCCCTCATTTCGCTCTTGATTAATCCCGTAGGTGCCTGCCCGACCTTGATAGGGATGTTTGCTGAGGTCACGAATATATTCAATCACTTTTTTATAATCAGTTGGATCATTAGCATATTCCACCGCTTTGATCCAGATATGTAACATGTCATCCATCATAGGAGGCCAAGCCACCCCCGGTTCCCGACCAAATTCAGAGATGAATTTATCTACCCATATCATATTCTCATTTGTGGGCAGGTAGCCAAATTCCGTCTGCCAGAGAATACCATTGGCTTTTTTCCCTAGGGAAGCAATAAATTTAGAAGCAACTGGCGACCAATGCAGGAATATTAAAGAATTCGTTGGGTTTTGTAGAAATTGATTCACGAATTCTACTGCAGATTCGGTAGACCCAATACAACCAAAAATAATGGCCGGATCCTCCGCCCTGATTCTGGCGAGTTGTGAATCAAATCTGGTTGAGCCAAATGGATAGCTGTCATTCAAAACAATTTCCCACCCATTTTTTTGGGCATGTCTTACGATGCCCCGTTGCACAACCATGTCATAGCTGATATCACTTCCAATTAGTGCTACCTTTTTATTCGGATATTCATAAGGTAATGAAACTAAATTTACAAAGGCATTCGATCCAAGATTTTCTTCACTGGCGCATACCTGAAATACATTCCCATATTCCTGGAGGTTTGCGGCAATAGGGTCAACCGTTTCTTTTATTGCAGAGGCGTGAAGCAATGGCTGCTGATATTTCGCAAATTCAATTGCACATTTAGGATTATAGAAACCTCCTGGGAAGAACGCTACAACACCAACATTGTCCAGTAATTTTGCTCCCATTCGGCTTTCTTCAGAGTTGGTATCTTTAATATCTGCATAAACTATTTCTAACTTTCGACCTAGTACACCACCTTTTGTATTAACGTCTTCAACAGCCATGCTAATCCCAGCAATAATATCTGCACCCATAGGAGCACCTGGGCCGGTCATCATCGTAGGGACACCAATACGTATTGGGTTATTTGGATTTTGCGACGAAATATCCGTACTTCTTTGAGTAGGAAAAACCGGTCTGCCTGAGTTAAGCATCGTTGCTGCAATTCGGTCTCTTGCTTCTACAGTGTGAAGATAAATTAAATTCTTCACTTCTTCCGCGTCCCGCCTTCTGAAACCTTTCACAATGCGTTGATGTTCTTCTGTTGATGTTTTTATATCCAGACCGTTTTTTAACGCGATAAAATAATAACGAGTAATTAATCGATGTAACAGTATAATGTAATCGACAATATATTCATTTCTTGTTAATTCTGCTATTCGCCTGTGAAAATCATAATCGAGTTCAGCCACCCTTAATAAATCACCATGTGAATAAGCTTCTTGAACGCTTGCAATGTTTTCCTCTAAATCATCGATCTCATCATTATTACATTGATCCACTGCTAAATATGCAGAAACGCTTTCCAGAAGGCTAACTGCTTCAATCAGCTTAACATATTTGATCAAGTCTAATTCTGCGACGAACATGCCTCTTCTTGGAATCGATACAATCAGATATTCTTGAGCCAGACGTTGCAGTGCTTCACGTAATGGAGTACGACCACAATGTAAGCGATCTATTAAATCCACTTCGCTAATAACCGAGCCAGGGGGTAGCTCTAAAGAAATAATCATCTCGACCAGTTTCTCTTCAATCCCGTCACTGTTCCGTTTTTTATGAATCTTTTTGGTTGGTTTAGTCAAAAGAGGAAGGGTATTCATCACTTTCAATGGCAACCACATAGATCGATAAAAACTGTGTGAAAAAATGATGTGTCCTCATTATCTTGTTATTTACATAAATGAAAAACACATATATAATATATATTAAATATATTTTATAAATATTATTATAGCATAATAATCATAAATGTCAATATGCCTTACTATGTATTTAAATTTATCAAAATTGGGTAATCATTAGCACCAGTGATGATAATATAGTTCAAGAAATAAAACTGGTATGTTGGTTATTTCCTGTATATTAAAAACCCTGGCAGAAAGGTCATACTTAAAATGGATGAATATCAAGATCATAGTTCTCGGAATCGTTTTCTTTCAAGCGAACAAATCAATCAAGTTCACGAATATGCACTACAGTTGATAGAGAATATCGGCTGTAAAGTCCTTTGTGAAGAGGCATTGGATATTCTGGGTCGGGTAGGTTGTGATGTTCGGGAACGAACGCGGGTAAAAATCCCTCGTAAACTGGTAATGGAATCAATTGAATCCGCTCCAAAACAGATACAAATTTATGATCGGGATGGCAGTCCAGTAATGTTTCTTGAAGTGGATAGTTGCTATTATGGAACCGGATCGGATTGTCCGAATACAATCGATTTGTACTCAGGAGCACGTAGGCAAAGTACAAAAGATGATATAGGTAAGCTGGCCAGGTTTTGTGATGCGCTTCCAAATATAGACTTTGTTATGTCATTCGGAATCGCCCAGGGTGAACATGCGGGAGGAGATTTTATTCATGGTTTTGAAGCAATGCTGCTCAACACGAAAAAGCCTGCCATTGTTACTGGTCATGGAAGAAATGATATGCTGACAATGATTGAAATGGCAGCTGCCTCAAGAGGTGGTTTTGATGAATTGAAAGAAAAACCATCTCTTATCCTATATACTGAACCTATGTCCCCAATGGTTCATACTGAAATGGGTGTAAGTAAGGGATTGGTCTGTTGCGAATTTGGAATTCCTTTTATCTACATCGGTAGCCCGATGATGGGAGCAAATGGACCTGCAACCATTGAAGGTACTCTCGTTCAGGCAGTGGCAGAATGCCTTTCTGGGTTGGTCATTTTCCAGAATAAGAAGCCTGGGGCTAAGTTTATCTTTGGTGGCGATGCAACTGTGATGGATATGGGTACAATGATTTTCAGTTATGGAGCTCCAGAATTAAATACATTGAATGGAGCATTAGCTGATATGGCCCATTACTATGGTCTTCCTTTTTTCTGCATAGCTGGGGCAACAGATTCAAAGATCTTGGATGCCCAGGCAGGCTTGGAGTATGCCATCTCCTTGTATAATGCTACCTTAAATGGCTGTAATATCATACATGATTGTGGATATCTAGAATCTGGCCTTACCTCATCGTTTGAGTCAGTTTTATTTGCAGACGAGATAATCAGCATGCTTAAACATATTTTTAAACCACTACTATTTAACATCGACACTGTCCCGTTAGACGTCATGAGCAGTGTTGGACCTGGGGGTTCATTCTTAAAAGAACAACATACTCGCAATAATTACAAAAAAGTCTTTTGGTTTCCGCGTTTCCTGGACAGGAGGAATTACGAGCGTTGGAGACAAGATGGGGGTAAGGTTTTACGGTTGGTGTTAAATAGTAAAGCTAAACAGATATTCGAGAACCATCATTCTCAACCACTCCCCGAAAAGAAAATACAGCTAATCCATAATGCTGTTGCTAAACACAAACCGGATATTTAATTCACCATGCCTATTCCGGATGGAGTACTGGGAAATGGATGGACGAAAAGATCCAGTAGGGTGCAATTTATCAGTGTAGCCTTTAATATCAATATACAATACGTGATCGCACTGCAAATATAGCACTCCAATAAACAAAGCATGGGTTTGAAGCTCTAAAAACGATCTTTGGCCGATAAAAAGCGCCTTCAGAAAAAAAGGAAAAGAACCACTTTGCTGTTCCGGGGCAACTCTCGACCCCCCTTCAGTAAGTATTTTCTGCATTTCAACCTTTCTTTTCTCTTCCCAGTAATGGTGAATTCGCCACGCATTGATCATTGCAGCCGATCCAACCATCAAGCAGGTCATACGGAAAAGACCTCTAACCGGCAATTTAACGGCCGGGAAGGTATGTTTCACTAAAAGGATTGTGCCTTCAATGGCTGCCATGTGATTCTTGCTGTTTTGCTTGCTCAATCTCATTTTGCGTCGCCGTTTGGCCAATGCTACCTGTGAGAGCGTGAAGCTCAGCTGGAAAGACTAACGCTTTTTTCCCCTGCTGAACTGGGCAGCGCTCTTCGAAATGAAACGGACAAGTCTGGCAGAGGTGTGGGGTAAAATGCTCCCGGTAACTACCCAGGCGCTTGCTTAAATCGGCCGGCACGCTATGTCCCTGGGGGCAGTTGATGTGAGTTGGAATTCCCTGTTCATTTTGCTTGATCTCGAATCTGCTCTGCTTCCTGGGTAAGGCTGGGACGCCCCCACAGGCATGCCCGACGCTTCTTTTTGAGGCGGTAGCTCTCGCCCTTGATGTTGAACGTGGTGGAGTAGTGAAGCAGGCGGTCGAGTACGACAGTAGCCAGGACGGGATCATCGAAGATCTCACCCCAGTCCAGGTAGCTCTTGTTGGAGGTGACGATCAGGCTGGCGCAGCAAACCGGTGAGGTTGGAAAGCGCGAAAGCGACCATCACCGTGCCAGCGGCGCGGGCAATCTGGCGGTTGGCGGGGAGCGGGGAAGGGATCACAAGGGAGAATTATAAACGATGGGTATAGACAGGTGAGATCAAATTTGAAAAATTACTCCAAATTCCATTAAAACTCAGACTATACTTGAAACATGTCCCGCTACTATGACCTGTGCCTTGCGTGGAATTGGGAGTATGACGAATGGTTCACCCGCCTGCTGCAGGCAGCCTGTGACGCCCGCGGTCTATCGCTTGTTCAGATTACGCCGGATAACCTGGAGGCAATGCTGCTCGAACTGACCGGCAACCGCATGAGCTTCGGAAATTACTACGACTGGGCTTCAGATTCGGACGAACGTTTCTTGACGCTGGTCGCGTCCCCACTCAATTTGCGTAGAAGCAACTCCACAGGAATACGCTTCCTTTTGATAATGGGCTTGCCCAAAATCCTCGCAGGATTTATTTTGATCTGTTCTAGAAATTTTCCAGGCATGGTTCGCTCCTGTCGCTGTCTAAAATAATTATTACTGCCTACTCTCCCGTCGGCAACCAGATGTTCTTGACCTGCACCGCCTCGGGCAGGAACTCGTGACCCTCGCACTGCTAAAGTGATTTTCAAACGGGTGGCAAGTGATTTATCAATCTCGAAACTCTTCCCGAAGGATTTTCTCGACTTGCTCTTTCAGAATCGGAACTTCCTCAGTCGCTGCCACCTAGGCAATATCCCAGTGAATGGCGAAGTATTCATGAATTGCAATATTGCGAAAGCCGATAAGATCCACCCACGGAATATCGGGGAAAAGGCTTGTAAATTCTTTTGGCAGGCGGGAAGCGGCTTCTCCAATCACGGTCAGTTTCTGGAGAACCGCACTGTTCATCATTTCGTTCTGTTCGAATTCATTGAAATCCTGACCCATCACGAATCTTTCGATGGCTCGAGCAGCTTCCACAATGTCAGTCAGGTATAATTTTTCGGGCCGCATATACTTCCTTGATATTCGAGAGAATGGAATCACGAATGACTGGCTTCAAACCGTCAATAGGGACTAAATCCACAGGTCGCTTGAACAGTCCTGAAAGTTCGCGTTGCATACGGGAAAAGGTGACAAACCCCACGTGCGCGGTCGGCTTGAATGAAACCAAAATATCCACATCGCTATCGTCGCGGAAATTATTCCCAAGTACAGAACCGAACAAAGCCAGTCTCTGTACCTGATAGCGGAAGCAGAATTCGTCCAGCTCCTTTTTAGGTATCTTGATCTTCACGGGGGCGGGGGTTTTGGCAGCCATATTTTCGATTATTATACAACAAGTTACTCTCCTGTCGGCACTCAGATGTTCTTCACTTGCGTCGTTTCGTGCAGGAACTCGTGACCCACGCCCTGCGCGCGAATCATCCAGTCGCGCGGGATACCGTACCCGACCCAGGTACGCTTCATGTTGGCGGCAGATTCATAATCGACATGATAACTACCCTCGGTAGAACCGAAATACCCTGAATATCGTAGCAGAAGTTGTCGTACCTCTCTTCATCCGTCCAGCCATAAGCCGCTTTGAGAAATTCCAACCTGACCAACACGTTGACCGGCACATTGGCGCGCGAAGGTAAATCAACGTACAAGACCTCCAACGGCTTCTCGTCCAAACGTCAGAAGAATTGCTGACTGAACGTCTCGGCCCAGGATTTCTTCAAGCGTTTGCGAAGGGTTCGGGCAGATCGTCGACTAAGAGATCGCCATGTTCGCTATTGCTCATCTGATTGACTGACAAATCTTATCATCGCAGGAAAACCTTCTACGAATGACGGCCACGAATTCACTAATTTTCCAAATCGGTACGCAAATCTAAAGGTTAAAAGCAATTCTCCGAGGGCATTTTCGTGTATTCGTTAAACTAATTCGTGGATGGTCGCTTTAGACTTTGTAAAAAAATCAAATCTATCAGTTAATCAGATCGCTCACTCTGGAAGATGCTTTTACAGAACCCACGGCCGTTTATGTAAATTGAAATTCACTAATTATTACGGTTTTCAAAACAACCTTGAGCTATAGGATTTGATCGTATAATTCCACATATATCCTTTGCATTGGAAAGAATCTGCAACATCTGAAATAGCACAATTTTATTAATTATGCCCTCACATTACGATTTGTGCCTGGCGTGGAATTGGGAGTATGACGAATGGTTCACCCGCCTGCTGCAGGCAGCCTGTGACGCCCGCGGTCTATCGCTTGTTCAGATTACGCCGGATAACCTGGAGGCAATGCTGTTCGAACTGACCGGCAACCACATGAGCTTTGGAAATTACTACGACCGGGCATCAGATTCGGACGAACGTTTCTTGGCGCTGGCCGAGTGGGCGTACGCTCACAAGATCCACATGATCAATCCGACTCGAATTGCCCAGCGAGCCTGGAACAAGGTAAAAATGTACGAGCAATTCCAATCAGCCGGTTTACTGATGCCCGCGACGATCATCTTGCCCCCATATCAAGATCAACCTGAGCTGCTCCCCTTCGACCTGAGTTACCTGGGCGCCAGCATTGCCATCAAACCGGCTCACGGGGGTGGCGGTATCGGAGTATATGTCGAAGCGACCTCCTGGAAGCAAATCCACAAAGCCAGACAAGAATATCCAGACGACCAATATTTGCTGCAATCCCATATCGTCCCGGCTCAACTCGCTGGG
>Ga0315282_10006721_pt1 | contig 19124 bp, 16 predicted proteins | sample YL17G07_20_MG_FD_203693 | JGI IMG/M metagenome (GOLD analysis project Ga0315282, IMG submission 203693) | Sediment microbial communities from Yellowstone Lake, YNP, Wyoming, USA - YL17G07_20 | ecosystem: Environmental > Aquatic > Freshwater > Lake > Sediment | place: USA: Wyoming | collected... | reverse complement strand
GCAAAAGCGCGTTTGCCTCAATAAATATGCCTGACCCTCGGTTTTTCGGACAGCCTCTACGACGGGGATCGTGCGCCCATACCTGAGGAAGGCCGTCCAGGAGAGCCTCAAGTGCGCTCTGGACGTGGCGGCGGCGTGCGGCGTGCGGCGGCCGGCGCTCGTGCCGGGCCGCATCGGCGCCAAGGTCGCCCGGTCTCACTTCGCGCTTCACGACGAGCAACTCATCGAGGTCGGCAACGAGTGGGGCTACGTGCTGGATATCGCTCGCGGGTATCCCTTTGCCGCGATGCTGGTGGCAGGGCATCCCGGCAAACTGGCCAAACTGGCGGCCGGGGATTGGGATACGCACTCGGCCCGTTCCGCCGGCGCGCTGGGCGTTCTCGGCAAGGTCTGGCGCCAGGTGCGGGGATGCCCCCTGCCGCCGAGCCCGACGGTCGAGGGCGTCTTTGCGGCGCTGCGGCCCTCGGGGCGGAATCGCCTCGCCGATGCCCTGGCGGCGCGGATACGGGCGGCCGCCTCGGAGAAGGCCGGCGGCGGAATCCCCCTGGCGGTGTTCCTGGCCAACATGGCCGGCGAAGAGTTGGGCAGCGACGGAGACCTCTCGCCATGGCGGTGAACGCCAAGCAGATCTGGATCGTCGGCTGCGGCCCCGGCAGCGAAGAGTACGTCACGCCGGCCGCCCGCCGCGCCGTCCGGGAGGCCGACGTCCTCCTGGGCTCCGCGAGGCTCCTGGCCCTTTTCCCCGAGCGGGCGTGCGAGAAGATCGTCTCGCCGACCGATTCCGATCGCGTGCTCGCGCTGCTGGCGGAACTCGTCGAGAAGGGCCGGCGCGCGGCCGTCCTGGTGAGCGGCGATCCGGGCCTGTTCAGCCTGGCCCAGGTCATCACCGGCCGCTTCGGGGCAGGGGCCTGCGAGGTCGTCTCTGCGGTCAGCAGCGTGCAGGTGGCGTTTGCCCGGCTGGGGCTGAGTTGGGCCGGTGCGCGAATCCTAAGCGCGCACGGTCGCGCCCCGGCGGTGCCGTCGGCCGACCTGGCAGCGGCCGACAAGATTGCCATCCTGGCCGGGACCGCCGAGGCGCTCCAGTGGTCCGCCGCCGCCGCGAAGGCGCTGGGCGAGACGCACGCCGCCTTCGTCTGCGAGAACCTCACGCCCCCCCAGGAGCGTGTCGTCCGCATCGAGGCTGGCCAGGTCGCCTCGTGCGGCGCGTCGCCGCTGGCCGTCGTGCTCCTGGTGCGGAGGACGCTCCTGGCATGACCCTCGGAACCCTGTACGGAATCGGCGTGGGCCCCGGCGACCCGGAGTGGATGACCGCGAAGGCGGCCCGGCTGCTCTCCTCGTGCCGCCACGTCTGTGTGCCCAAGCCGCGCGAGGCCGCCGACAGCGTGGCGCTCGAAATAGCCAGGCCCTACCTGCGCCCGGACGCCGTGATCCACCAGGGGACGTTCCTGATGACCTCCGACAGGGACCTCCTGAGCCAGTCGCATCGCCGGGCGGCCGAGGAGGTGCTTGCGATTCTCCGGTCGGGCGAGGACTGCTGCTTCCTGACGCTGGGCGACACGCTCCTGTACTCCACCTATATCTACCTGTTGCGCGAGTTGCGGGCCCTGTGCCCCGAAGTGAAGGTCCAGACCGTGCCCGGCATCACGGCGTTCAGCGCCGCGGCGTCGCTGGCGAACTCCCCGGTCGGCGAGGGCAAGCAGATCGTCACCCTCGTGCCCGCTTCGGATGACATGGACGCGCTCGGCCGGGCGCTGGAGGCGGGCGGGACGGTCGTGCTCATGAAGGTCGGCCGGCGGCTCCAGAAGGTGCTGGCGGAACTGGAGGCGCGGGGCCTGGCGGGCCGCGCGGTGTTCGTCTCGCACGCGGGGATGGCCTCGCAGCGGATTGAGACCGACCTCGGCCGGCTTCGCGGCGCGCCCCAGGAGGCGGGGTACCTGTCGATCCTCATCATCCAGGCCGGTGGGGGCGCGGGCGCCGGCTCCGCGCCGGGCGGCACGCAGGAGCCCAAGCGATGAAGGTCTACTTCGTGGGCGCTGGCCCTGGCGACCCGGAACTTCTGACGGTCAAGGCCGCGCGCCTGTTGCGGTCGGCCCGCTGCTGCGTCTATGCCGGGTCGCTGATCAACCCGGAGGCTCTGGCGCTGCTTCCGCCCGATGCCGCGCGGCACGACTCGTCGCGGATGACCCTGGGGGAGATCGTGGCCGTGTTCGAGCGGGCCCGCCGGGAGAATACCGACGTGGTCCGCCTGCACACGGGCGAGCCGGCGATCTACGGCGCGATCGGCGAGCAGATGGACGCCCTCGACCGGCTGGGCATCGCGTACGAGATCGTGCCGGGAATCAGTTCGTTCCAGGCGGCTGCGGCGGCGCTGAAGGCGCAACTCACCGCGCCCGAGGTGGCGCAGACGGTCATCCTGACGCGGACGGCCGGCCGCACGCCCATGCCGCCTGGCGAGGACCTGTCGCGCCTGGCCGCCAGCCGCGCCACACTGTGCATCTTCCTCTCCAGCGACGTGGTCGCGGATGTGGTCGCCGTCCTGGTGCCGCACTACGGCAGGGACTGCCCTGCGGCCGGGGTCTACCACGCCTCGTGGCCCGACGAGCGGGTCGTCCGCGGCACGCTGGAGACGATCGCGGCGGACATGAAGGCCGCGGGCATCGCCCGCTCGGCGATCATCCTCGTCGGGCGCGCGTTGGCCCGGCCGCTGCCGCACGCCTCGAGGCTGTACGGCGCCGACTTCACCCATAGGTACCGCGAGGGCCAGCCGCCGTGAAGATCGCCCTGATCAGCCTTAGCCGCCAGGGGGCGCGCGTCGCGCACGTCCTTGCCGCGCACCTTGCCGAGAGCCAGGTTTACCTGCACCGCGGGGTCGGCAAGGCCCCGGGAACGCGGCGCTTCGACCACGTGGCGGACCTGGCGCGGGGACTTTTCGCGCGGTGGCGCGGCCTGGTCTTCATCGGGCCCGCGGGCATCGCGGTGCGGGCCGTCGCTCCCTTGCTCGGGGACAAGCGGACCGACCCCGCGGTGGTCGTGGTCGACGTCGGCGGGCGCTGGGCGGTGAGCCTCCTGGGGGGCCACGAGGGCGGCGCGAACGAACTGGCCGCCGCCGTCTCGAACATCCTGTCGGCGGAGCCCGTCATCATCACCACGACGACGACGGAGGCCGCCAAGACGATCATCGTCGGCATCGGGTGCCGCCGCGGCACGCCGGCGCCGGAAAGACCGTGGCGCTGATCTGCTCGGGCGACGCGGGCATATACGGGATGGCGGGGCTGGCCATAGAACTGGCGCACGGCCAGGGCGCCGTGGTCGCCGTGGAGATCATCCCCGGCGTGACGGCCGCCAGCGCCGCGGCCGCGAGGTTCGGCGCGCCGCTGATGCTCGACTTCGCGGCCATCAGCCTGAGCGACCTCTTGATTCCGTGGGAGACGATCCGCCGGCGGCTCGAGGCCCTGGCCGCCGCCGACCTCGTGGTGGCCCTCTACAACCCGAAGAGTTCCGGGCGGGTCCGGCAGTTTGAGGAGGCCGTCGAGATCCTTCGCCGGCATCGGCCGGCCGAGACGCCCGTGGGCGTCGCCACGGCCGTGGGGACCGACGAGGAGCGGCTCGCCCTGACGGACCTGGAAAGGGTCCTCAAGGAACCGGTCGACATGCGGACCATCGTTATAGTAGGAAACAGCATGTCTCGAATCGTCGACGGCTGGTTCGTCACTTCCCGGGGTTACGCGGTATGATCCTCCTCCTGGGCGGCACCAGCGAGACGGCGCCTCTGGCGACGCGGCTTGCCCGGGCCGGGCAGGCCGTCCTGGTCTCGACGGCCACGGATGAGCCGCTGGCCATCGGCCGCCATCCCAGGATCGAGCGGCGCTGCGGGCGGCTGGACGCCGCGGCGATGGCGGCCCTCGTGCGAGACCGCAAGATCCGCGCCATCGTGGATGCCACCCACCCGTACGCGGCGGCCGTCCGATCGACGGCCGCGGGCGTGGCCGGCCAACTGGGCATCCCTTACTTCAGTTTCGTCAGGCCCGGAAGCGTGAACTCCCGCGATAAAGAAATCTGCCGCGCCCCCGACCACATGACCGCGGCGCGGCTGGCCTTCTCGTTCGGCCGCCCCGTCCTCTTGACGACCGGCGCCAACAACCTCGCCCCCTACGCCGGGGAGTCTCGCCGGACCGGCATACCCCTGATCGCCCGTGTCCTGCCGCGGGCCGAGTCGATCCGGGCGTGCCTCCGCGCCGGGATCAAACAGGGGTGCATCATCGCCGCGAAAGGAGACTGTAGCAGCATTACCGGCGTAGAGCCTGTCCGAAAAACCGAGGGTCAGGCATATTTATTGAGGCAAACGCGCTTTTGCGTTTGCCTCAGTAAAGTTGTTGCGGTTTTGCCGCAGGCCAAGTCCTATTTATGAAGACAAGGGCTTGGCAACCGGCGTAACGACGGTAGAATTCCAGGGCCGCCCTTCTCGGCAGGGGGCGCAAAGGGCCGTCCGCCCCGGACCGCCCCAGCAGAGCCGGCCGGGGCGGATCAGCCGCACGCGGGAAAGACAGGAGCCATCGGATGGCGCGTCTGCACGCGGTGCCGCCGGCGCTCGGGCAAGCCGCCTTGCTCCTGGCCGCCGTCCTGGCGGCCGGCTGCAATTCGCCGTACCCTGAATCGGACGAAGGCAAGAGCGTCTTCTACAGCACCTTCTACGAGGAGCCCAAGCACCTGGATCCGGCCCGGGCCTATGCGACGGATGAATGCAGCCTGATGTGCCAAGTCCTCGAGCCGCCCTTCCAGTACCATTTTCTGAAACGTCCCTACGAATTGGCGCCTCTCGTGGCGGCCGAGTTGCCCAAGGCCCAGGCGCGGACCGTCACCTTCCAGGGCAAGTCCATCGAGGCGACTGTGTATACGGTCCGGCTGAAGCGCGGCAGCCTGTACCAGAGCCACCCTTGTTTCGTCGAGGCCAACCGGCATCTCACGGAGCGCCAGGTGCGCGGCGTGCGCACGGTCTGGGACATCCGCCCGGCGGCGACCCGCGACCTGGCGGCGGGCGATTTCGTCTATGCCGTCCGCCGGCTGGCCGACCCGCGCCTGGCCTGCCCGATCTTCAGCACCCTGGCGGGGCATCTCGTGGGCTTCAGGGAGTACCAGGCGTCGCTCCAGGCAGTCCTGGACGGCCAGCGCGCCAAGCGCAAGGCGGCGGCCGGCGTCCTGTATAACCAGGAGCAGGATGAGCAGTACAACCCCCTGCCCGTGGACTACGGCGCCGGCGCGGAGCGCTTTCCTTTTGTCCGCGAAGTAGACCCGTACACGTTCGAGGTGGTCCTGGCGCACCCGTACCCGCAGATCCTGTACTGGATGGCGATGCCGTTCTTCGCGCCCGTCCCTGCCGAGGCGATCGCCTTCTTCAACCAGCGGGTCCTCTTGGAACGAAGCATCATCTTCGACAAGAACCCCGTCGGCACGGGGCCGTACGTTATCCGCGAATTCGACCCGACCAACCAGATCGTCTTCCAGCGCAGCGAGAACTTTCGCGACGAGCGGTATCCCGGCCTCCCGGTGCCCGGCCAGAACGATGCGGAGGGCCGGGCCCGCTACGACGCGATGAAGGCGGCGGGCCTCCTGGCCGACGTCGGCCAACACCTCCCGATGATCGACCGACTGGTCCTGCGGCTCGAGCGGGAATCCATCCCACGATGGAACAAGTTCCTCCAGGGCTACTACGACAGCCAGGGCATCCCGAACGACGTGTTCGACCAGGCCGTGAGACTATCGAGCCAGGGAGACACGTCGATCACCGACGCCATGGCGTCGCGCGGCATCCGGCTGCTGTCGTCCTACCCCACGCAAACGCAGTTCCTGGTCTTCAACATGGGCGATGCCGTCGTCGGCGGATACACCGACGCCAAACGTAAACTCCGGCAGGCGATCAGCATCGCGTACGACTCGGAGGAGGAGATCGCGATCTTCCGGAACGAGCAGGGCCTGCCGGCCCACAGCCCCATCCCGGCCGGCATCTTCGGCCACCCCGAGGGCGCCGAGGGGATCAACCCCGTCGTCTACCAGTGGGACGCCAAGCGCGGCCGCGGCGTCCGCCGCTCCATCGAGGAAGCCAAGAAACTCTTGGCCGAAGCAGGATACCCCGACGGCTATGGGCCCGACGGGCAGCGCCTGCTGATCCGGTTTCCGGTCACCGGCGGCACGCCGGAAGACAGAACCTGGCTCGCGTTCGTCAAGAAGCAGTTCGACAAACTCAACATCGGCCTCGAAGTCGAGGTCTCCGACTGGAACCGCCTCCGCGAGAAGATCGACTCCGGCAACTTCCAACTCTCGGGCGGAGGATGGGTCGCCGATTACCCCGACCCGGAGAACTTCCTGTTCCTTCTCTACGGCCCGAGCGCGAAGGTCGTCTCGAAGGGCGAAAACGCGGCCAACTACACCAACCCCCGCTACGACCAACTCTTCGAGAAGATGCGGAGCATGGAGAACTCGCCCGAGCGCCTGGAGATCGTCGGCGAGATGGTGCACATCCTCCAGCAGGACGCGCCGTGGATCTTCAGGTATCATCCGAAGGCCCTCGGCCTGTACCATGCGTGGGTCAAGAACACCTGGCCTCACGCCCTGGCGTTCAACACGCTGAAGTACCAGCGTCTCGACGCGGCGGCCCGGACGGCCTACCGCCGCGCCGGGAACCAGCCGCGGTGGTGGCCGGTGATCGGGTTTGGCGCCGTCCTCGCCCTGGCCAGCCTGCCCGCGCTTTGGGCCGCCCTTCGACGCCTGCGGGAGGGCTGATCGGATGCTTGCCTACCTGATCCGGCGACTCCTGTATGCCGTGCCAATCATTCTGGGGATCGTGCTCATCACGTTCATGTTGTTCTTCGTCGTCAATAAGCCCGAGGACATGGCCCGCCGCACGCTCGGTCCGAAGGCGACGCCGGAGGCCGTGGCCGCCTGGGTCCGCGCGCACGGGTACGACCTGCCGCTGTTCTACAATGCGAAGGAGCGCGGCCTCGACAGGTTCACCTCGACCCTTTTGTTTCAGAAGTGCGGGCGGCTCCTGATCCTCGACCTCGGCCGGTCCGACGCCTCGGACCGCGACATCGGCCAGGAAATCCGGCGCCGGATGGGGCCGAGCCTCGCCATCGCCATCCCCTCGTTCCTGCTCGGAATGGCCGTCGACATCACCGTTGCCCTGATCATCGCGCTGTGCCGCGGGACGTACCTGGACCGGTGGGGGACGGTCGCCTGCGTGCTCCTGATGTCGATCTCCGCCCTGTTCTACATCATCGGCGGGCAGTTCTTCTTCGCCCTGTGGCTGAGGCTCTTCCCCATATCGGGGTTCGACTGGGGCGCCGTCTCGGCGAAGTTCGTCTTTCTGCCCGTCATCATCGGCGTGGTGGCCGGGGTCGGCGGGGCGGTCCGCTACTACCGGACGATCTTCCTGGAGGAGACCGAGAAGGACTACGTGCGGACCGCCCGCGCCAAGGGCCTCAGCGAGGCCGTCGTCCTGTTCCGCCACGTACTGAAGAACGCGCTGATCCCCATCCTGACCGACGCGGTCATGGCCATCCCGTTCCTCTTCATGGGCAGCCTGCTGATGGAATCGTTCTTTTCGATCCCCGGCCTGGGCAGCATGACGATCACCGCGATCCACGCGCAGGATTTTGCCGTCGTCCGGTCCATGGTCTACATCGGGGCCATCCTCTACATCGCGGGTCTGCTGATGACCGACATCAGTTACACCCTGGTGGACCCGCGGATCACCCTGGGGGCGGGCGACACGAGGAGCCTGTACGGCGGCACGTCCTGGAAAGACGTGGCCAAGATCGTGGTCGGGTTCGTGCTTCTGGCGGGCGTGGCGGTGGGAGTCTGGCGGGCCGCGATCTACTTCGAGGCGCGGAAGTTCCGCGTGCCCGTCTTCGAGACCGCGGTCCTGGCGGCCACGTTCCTGGGTTTCGGCGTCTTCCTGTTCCACGCCAGGCAGAGCGCCCTGTGGCGCAACGCCTGGCGGCAGGTGTGGCGCAGCCGCCTCGCCCGGGGGTCGCTGGCCGTCCTGGCCGTCTACATTCTGATTGCCGTGCTGGACAGCGCAACGTGGCGCGATGTGGACCGCTCGGCCGTCGGCGCCGCGGGCGGTGCCCCGGCGACCGCGGCGGCGCTCTCGGCCCCGCGGTCGGTGCTCGACCGGCTGTGCGTGCCCCTGTCGAGCCGGACCGAGAAGACCTACTCGGCCCCGCTGGCGAAGAAGTTGTTGGCCAAGGAGACGATCGAGGCCGAGGTCGACGGCCGCATCGACCTGCGCCGCGACTATCCGCCCCTCCAGCACCCCGGCTGGCACCTCCTGGGGACCGACAAGACCGGCCAGGATGTCTTCTACATGACCCTCAAGAGCGTCCGCACGGGCCTCGTGGTCGGCGGGCTGACGACGCTCATTGCGGTCCCGTTCGCCATCTTCTTCGGCGTCATCGCGGGCTTCTTCGGCGGATGGATCGACGACGCCGTCCAGTACCTGTACAGCACGCTCTCGTCGATCCCCTGGATCCTCCTGGTGGTCTGCTTCATGATGGTCTTCGGCCAGGGCTTGCCGCAGTTGTGCGTGGTGATGGGCCTGACGGGCTGGGTGGGGCTGTGCCGGGTCTTGCGCGGCGAGACGCTGAAACTGCGAGAGAAGGAATACGTGCAGGCGGCCCTGGCGCTGGGGGTGTCGAGGGCCCGCGTGCTGGCCCGGCACGTGGTGCCGAACGTCATGCACCTGGTGCTGATCAACGTGGTTCTGCGGTTTAGCGGCTTGGTGCTGGCCGAGGCGGTCCTCAGTTACATCGGCGTGGGCGTCGGCCCCGGCACATTCAGTTGGGGCACGATGATCAACCAGGCCCGCGGCGAACTCGGCCGCGACCCCGTCGTATGGTGGAACCTGGCGGCCGCCTTCCTGGCTATGTTCGCGCTGGTGCTGCCGGCCAACCTGTTCGGCGATGCGCTGCGCGACGCGCTGGACCCGAGTCTGCGCGTCCGCGGCAAAGGAGAGTAGGCTTGGCGCTGCTGGAAGTCAGGGACCTTCGGACGTACTTCCGCACGGAAGGCAGCCCGCTCCGGGTGGTCGACGGCGTTTCGCTCTCGCTCGACAGCGGCGAGACGCTCGGCCTCGTCGGCGAATCCGGGTGCGGAAAGTCGCTGACGGCCCTCTCGGTCATGCAACTCATTCCGCGCCCCGGATACGTGGCCGGCGGCCAGATCCTCTTCAAGGGCCGAGATGTCGTCAGGCTGCCGGGCTCGGAAAAACGCACCGTCCGCGGACGCCACATGGCCATGATATTCCAGGAGCCGATGACTAGCCTGAACCCCGTCCTGTCGATCCGCACGCAACTCCTGGAGGCCATCCGGCACGGTCGCCCCGAACGCGGGCCGGGCCGGGCCAAGGCCCAACAGATCCGGCAGGCCGTCGAGGCCCTGCGCCTGACCGACATGCCCGAACCCGCCCAGAAACTTTCGCAGTACCCGCACCAACTCTCCGGCGGGATGCGGCAGCGGGTCATGATCGCCATGGCGCTGGCGTGCCGGCCCGAGTTGCTCATCGCCGACGAGCCGACCACCGCGCTCGACGTGACCGTCGAGGCCCGCATCCTCGACCTCCTGCGGGACCTCCAGGCCCAACTTGGCACGGCCATCCTCTTCATCACGCACGACCTGGCGGTCGTGGCCGAGATGGCCAACCGCGTCGCCGTGATGTACGCCGGCAAGATCGTAGAGATGGCCCCGGCCTCCGCGATCTTCACCGGGGCCGCACATCCTTACACCGAGCAACTGCTGCGGTGCCGGCCCGGCCGCCAGCAGCGAGGATGCAGCCTGGAGACGATCCGGGGCGTGGTGCCCGATCCTGAGGATTTTGCGCCGGGGTGCCGGTTCTCGGACCGGTGTGTCCGCGCCTTCGCCCCGTGCCGCGAGGTCGAGCCGCGGTTGCTGGAGATCGAGGCCGGCCACGCCGTCGCGTGCCACCTGTACGCCGAGCGCCGGCCGGCGGCGATTGCGGCCGCGAGCGTTTCGCAGGAGCCGCAGGCCCAGGCCGGGGTGCCGCACGATGGCGCCTTGCTGGACGCGCGGCAGGTCGTCAAGTACTTCCCCATCCGCAAGGGCATCCTCCAGCGCGTCGTCGGGCACGTCAAGGCGGTCGACGGCGTGGACCTGGCCATCGAACGCGGGAGCACGCTGGCCCTGGTGGGCGAGTCCGGCTGCGGCAAGACGACCCTCGGCAAGACCCTGATCCGACTCCTTCCGGCCACCGCGGGGACGATCCGTTTCGACGGAAAAGACGTGGCGGCCCTCGGCGACGACGGCCTCAAGGCATTCCGCCGCGACGTCCAGTTCGTGTTCCAGGACCCGTACTCGTCCTTGAATCCCCGGATGACCGTCGAGGACATCGTCGGCGAGGGGCTGCTCGTGCACGGCATCGGCCAGGGCCGCCAGGAGCGCCGCGAACTGGTCCGCGGCGTCCTCCAGAGCGTGGGCCTGAGCGCCGACGCGCTTGCCTGCTACCCGCACGAGTTTTCGGGCGGCCAGCGCCAGCGGATCGGCATCGCGCGGGTCCTGGCCGTCGAGCCGAAGTTCCTGATCCTCGACGAACCCACCAGCGCCCTGGACGTGTCGATCCAGGCCCAGATCCTGAACCTCCTGCGCGGCCTCCGGGAGGGGCGGCGCGAAAGATTGACATATCTCCTCATTACTCACGACCTCGGCATCGTCGAGTACCTGGCCGACGAGGTGGCCGTCATGTACCTCGGCCGCATCGTCGAGCGGAGCCCCGCCGAGGGCCTCTTTGACGAGCCCTGCCATCCGTACACGCGGGCGCTTCTGTCGGCCGTGCCGCGGCTGGAATCGTCATCCAGGGCGACCCGCATCCGCCTCGAGGGCGACGTGCCCTCGCCGAGCTGCCCGCCTCCCGGATGCCACTTCCACCTGCGGTGCCCCAGCGTCATGCCCGTCTGCCGCCAGGAGTATCCGCCCGTGACCGCCCTCGGCGAAGGCCGGATGGTCCGCTGCCACCTCTACGCAAACAGGGGGAGGGGTTGATGCCACGGCGCGACATGCGATTCCCGCCCGTCCGAAAAACGGCGGGCCGGCCATGCGAAAATGAACCGAACGATGGCCGTTTCTCGTTTGATCCATGGTTGGCGCGCGCGGCCTGGCGCTGCACGGGTGCAGGATTTCAAGCAAAGCCCATGCGTGCGTATTTAGCGTTGTCATTCTGAGCCAGCGCGGCGAGCGAAGAATCTCGCCTTCGTCTTGGCTCGTCGCCCGTGGCCCGCGGCGAGACCCTTCGCCGCTCCCTTCGGTCTGCTCCTCTTCGCCTCAGCAGTTCCGAAAAGTCGTCCTCGGTCAACCCCGCACGCCGAATCCGGCTCGGGAGCAGAAAAGGCGCAACCGTCCGATGCATAGGAATAACCAGGTTCGGCTTGCCGGGTTTCTTGTGGATCACGTGGCCGCCGCGCTGCCGGGCGACTTGACAGAGTTCGAAGCGCGCGTTGAGGCTTTGCTCACCACGTTCCTGGGGCGGGTGTGGCATACGTGTCCTATTCCAGAGGCTACGCGCTGGTCGGCTTGACGCCTGCCATTTCGCCATGCGGTGAAATCATCTGGCGACTTCGGCCGAACCGCTTCTCAACACTGAACTGTGCGGCCCCCCCGACCCAGAAGCGAGTTGCCAACAAGACACCGAAAGGTGATTGACAAAGGGCTATAGCGCGTGTAAAGTTAGGCGGTGGTGGTTTACTCTCCGGTGTTGGGCAAGAGGCGCTAATGCCAGGTGGCCTATCCTGCCGATTCTCTGCGTGCACTGCGTTTCACGGGAGGTCGTTTGCTCTTTGTGCCGCGTTAGCGCGGTTTTGGTAGCCGGCGGTCAGTGGGTTCGGGGGCGCCTATGAAGCCTTCTCCTAATTACATTCACTTCCGCATGGAATGGCAACTATTGGGACCGGAATCGCCTGGCCAGTGGTTTGGGAAAGAGCAGTTTCGAGCCTTTTGGGATAGGCTTAACGACGCCGGCCCCTTGACAATGGGCTATCACGACTTCTCTTACCGGCCTAACCGTTGTGAGTTTGCGGAGCTGCGTGGCGAACGAGAGAACCGCGGTGCAACTTTTGGCAAGATTTCATGCCAGCCTGACAGACTCGGTCTTGTTGAAGAGTGGGCGGAATTGACTGCTGATGAGTTCGCCGATAAATTTACCGCCGTGCTCAAGGTTTGGTTTGAGGTCTTCCCTCAGACTTTCTTTGTCGTACAGACCTCCACGCTGCGCGCACTGGTACAACCGACAAACTTCGAGGACTCACGCGTCTTCCTGGGTGACCGGGTCCTTAATCTTGGGCCGAAAGTGCACGATACCTTTACCGACATGCCCTTCAAGATTGGATTTGGGGCGAGTTGCATGAAGAAGGTGCACGACCAGGAGCTTTTCATTGACGCGACGGTAAACTCGTGGAGCGACAATCGCCGCGTTTGGACGGAGGTCCAGGGCACAGCACCGCTGGCCGCTCCGCTGAACGCCGGGCACATAGAACCGGCCCGTTTACTGTTCACGTCCTGTAGGACCTTTCTTGAGGGTGAACTTCTAGCGTTGCTGACCTGCTACGATGAGTCCGACTCAAACAAGGCAAATACATAGGAGGACAAATGGATCTCACCGTTCTCGATAGCCGGGCAGCGCTGGGAACTGACAGAGCGACTTCTCACCGGCCCAGGTCGTCCTGGTCAGAATTCACAACTGTAGGGCGATTCTCTGCGGTCCAGGCACGCGTTGTAAGGGTGATCATTGGAAGGCTGGGCGATTCGGTTCGGCTCTCCGCCCCGGATCTGGACATCGTGGTCGACGCCGTGGACGCGCACAAGGCATGGGCAAAATTCCTCACAACCGTGAGGAATCTTCCTCTTCCTAAGCGTCAATGGATCAGCTTTGACGTTGGGCCAACCAGAGCCAATGAGATCCGTGAGGGCCTTGATGCGCCTGAGGACGAGGTGTGGAAGGACTCGCTTGGCGGTGAGTAGAGCGTATGTCAGTGCACAACTGGACACCATCCCCTGGGCAAATCATCCGCGCCGAAGTTCCCTTCTCGGACGTTGAGCAAACCCGAACTCGCTTCCCAGTCGTTGTATCTAACTCTGCTTTTAACGCGGAACATACCGAAGTGATCGTGGCCTTTGCAACACGCAGTTCTAACATCAAGCACCCGCGAAACTACGACGTCGAGATCTCTTCCAAGCACCCCGACTTTCGGCTCACGGGATTGACGGAAAGCACGACCGTCCGGTCCGGGCGCCTTTTCACGTTAAGCAAGCGCGTAGTATCAGATGTCATCGGCCAGGTGCCTGATGACTTGTGGATTGACGTCCAGCACCTTGTCCGCGCTTGCTTCTGATGGTTTTGCCGGCTTAAGCCCTCACCGACCTCGTAATTCGCATGCCGCGATGGCGACACCCCGGCCTGCGGACGATCGGGCCGCACCACGCACTGCATGTATACATGACCTGGAAGTTCGAACCGCACATTGGCCGACGTAGGTCTTTGCGTGACAAAGAGAAAGCCCTTCGACGTTCTCGCCGAAAGGGCTTTTTTGAAGGCTGGTCGGGGCGGACGGATTCGAACCGTCGACCTCTTGCACCCCATGCAAGCGCGCTAACCAAACTGCGCCACGCCCCGACGCGACGGTTGACCGTTAACGATTATACCGCATCCTGCGGCCGCGTCAAACGCTTTCGTCGGCGTAGGCGCGGCCAAATGACGAATGACGAAATCCGAATGACGAATGAATGACGACACTGAAGCGGCGAATCGTCCGCCGCGCAGCCTACGGCTCGCCATTTCCTTCCTGTTCCCCGTTCCTTGTTCCCTGCTGCCTGCTTTTGAGCGGAAGCCACTCCAGAACTCGCTGGATCTGGCGGTCCCAGAAGGCCCACTCGTGGGTGCCCGGGCCCTCTTCGTAGGTCAGCGGGAGGCCCACGCGCCGGGCGTGATCGCGGAAACGCAGATTACCCTGATAAAGGAAGTCCTCGGTGCCGCACCATTGGTACAGGGCCGGCCTCGGGCCGGGCGACCGCGCGAGTTTCCCGGCCAGGTGCATCAGGTCATTGTCGCTGCCCGCCAAGGCATCGAGGTCGCCGAAGACGTTCTTGAGTTCCGTGCGCCACTGCTTTTCGGCGCCCCGGGCCTGGCCGGCGATGTCCAGCGCGCCGGAGAGGCTGGCGGCGGCGGCAAACTTCCCGGGGCAGCGCAGGGCGAGTTTGAACGCCCCGTAGCCGCCCATCGAGAGGCCTGCCGCAAAGGTGTCCTCCCGCGCCGCCGACAGCGGAAAGAACGACCGGGCCAGCGCCAAAAGTTCCCTGCTGACGAACGTCCAGTACCGGTACCCGAAGGCCGTGTCGGCGTAGAAACTCCGTCCGACGGCCGGCATGACCACCGCCAGTCCCAGCGGGGCGACGTACCGCTCGATCGACGTGCGGCGCTGCCAGATCGTGTGGTCGTCCGACAGCCCGTGCAGAAGGTACAGGGTCGGATGCTTCCGCGTGCCGGCGGCCGGCGCCGCGCCGCCCTCGCCCGCGGCCGCCCGCCCAGGCGAGTCTTCGAGTTGGGGAAGGATGACGTCCATCGACGTCGCCAGGCCGAGCACTTCCGAGAAGAAATCGCAGTGGATCAGGGCCATCGGAGTCCCCTGCTTCTGCCCACGTGATACTCTAGCGGGGTCGGGCGTCAGAATCCAGAGAAGCGGCGGCGCCGCAGACGCCGGAAAGATCCGCGGCGGGCAAGACTGCCCGCCGCGCGATCAGGCCCTTCGTCGCCGTCAATCCGTAATACGCAATGATCTAGAACTCGTATTTCAACTGGAACCCCCAGCCGTTGTCGACGCGGCCGTTCGCCACGGGGCCGGCGCAGAGCCACCCGACGGCAAAGGTCAGCCGGTCGCTCAGGATGAACGCCAGGTCGACCGCCTGCCACGCGCCTTCCTTCCGGACCAGGTGATTACCCCCGATGGTCAGGGTGTCGTAGGGGTTCTTCTTCTGGCGGTACTCGTAGGCAATGCCCAGCCAGTCGGTCAGGAGGTACACGATGCTGCCTTCGCCGGTCATGCGGTAGGCGTCGCCGAAGCCGAGGTATCCGAGTTGTGCGGCCTGGCTGAACCGGATGCCGCCGGTGAAGATGACCGGCCGCTTCAGCAGTGGCTCGATGACCGTCTTGCTGGCGGTCAGGGTGAAGTCGGTGCCGTTGCTGCGTGCCATGCCCAGGGCCTTGACGCCGCCGCCCAGGCGCCGGTCGATCGTCTGCACGTCGGGGTTGTATTTGAAGGTCACGCCGGCGGTGACGGCCGGGTTGTACTTGCCTTCCTCAAGCAGCATCCCGCGGACGTTGAAATTGTGGACGACGACGTGCTGGAACCCGATGTCAACGCCGGTCACCCGCTGCACGTCCGCCGGGAAGTCGCCAAGGTCCAGTGTGCCCATGGTGTATCCGAGTTCGATCCGCCGGTACAGGACTTCCGTGATGTGGACTTCCTGGACGGTCTTCGTGCCGGCCCTGACGAAGGTGTAGCCGATCGTTGGCACGGAGACGCCGGTCCCCGGCAACCCGCAGTTGACAAGGTAGGCCATCGGAACGAGGAGTGTTCCGCCGTTGCCCTCGATGTTGTAGAGAGGCAGGGGCGGGCAATGCTTGGGTTTCTCGGCCGGCTTGGCCTCGGGTGCTTTCTCGCCTCCCGCCGCCGGAGCGGGCGCGGCCGGGTCGGCGTAAAGGTCGGGCACCAGTTTCAGCGAGAGGTCCTTTTCGAGGATCGCCCCCGGGTCCGCGGCCGCCTCGGCGGCAGGCAGCGCATCTGCCGGCGGCAGGGCCAGGCTTGCCGAGTTGTTCGAGACATCAGAGGGCACATCCGCGACGGCGGCCGTCGGCGCCAAGGCCCACGCCAGCATCAGTGCCGCACCGACCGCTGCCCATCGCGCCCAGCCGATACCCAGCCGTTGGATCTTATGCATTCGTGGTCTCCTCCCTCGCTGGTTTTACGCGTCCCGAGTTGTGCGCTGACGATGCATAGACAATTTCCACAGTACCTTTTCGTCTTCGGGGGGTGCAGATGTCAAGAAAAAAAGTTCGAGAATGTAGCAGCATTACCGGCGTAGAGGCTGTCCGAAAAACCGCGGGTCAGGCATATTTATTGAGGCAAACGCGCTTTTGCGTTTGCCTCAGTAAAGTTGTTGCGGTTCTCCTTCCCGGGGCTGAAGCGACATGCCAACCAAAGCCCAACGGCTGGCTTTGGTTGCATATATGCCTGACCCGCGGTTTTTCGGACAGGCTCTTCGACCGCGGTAAGGATGATACACTATCAAAAGTTCCGCAATTATTCGCATGGCGGAGGGGTGCGCCTGCTTCCGACGGGACGACCCTCAGTACTACGGCGCGACTTCGTAATTGGAGGCGCCCAAGCCCGTCTGAAAAACAGCGGGCCGGAAGCGCAGGTTGCGCTCTGGCATCAGCCGCCGGGCGTTTTTTGGGTGCGGCCGGGGCATCGGGGCGGTAGGCTTGACGCCATGCGATGCATCGGCATGAAGATTCAGTATGACGGCACCAACTATCACGGCTGGCAGGAGCAGCCGGGCCAGGTAACGGTCCAGGGCACGCTGGTCGAGTGCCTGGCGACCATTCTGCGGGAGCGACCGGCCCTGGAAGGCGCCGGCCGGACCGATTCCGGCGTCCACGCGCTGGGGCAGGTGGCGGCGTTCAAGACGGAGCACCCGATGCCGCTGGACCGCCTTCAGGCGGCCGTCAACAGCCGGCTGCCGCCGGACATCGCCGTGACGGAGGTCCGCGAGGCGCCGCCGGATTTTCGTCCGTCCTTCCACTGCCTGGGCAAACATTACCGCTATCGCATCTACCGGGGTCCACTGAAGCCGATCTTCGAGGCCCGGTACGTCTGGCACTGGCACCGGGCGCTGGCGCTGGAGCCGATGCGGGAGGCGGCGCGGCTGCTGGTGGGCCGGCACGATTTTCGGAGTTTCGAGGGCCGCGGGTCGGCGCGAGACGACACCGTCCGCGAGGTCCGCCGCCTCGACATCGTCGAGGCCGGCCAGGAACTCCATTTCGAGGTCGAGGGAGACCGGTTCCTGTACCGCATGGTCCGCAACCTGGTGGGCACGCTGACGGAGGTGGGTCGCGGCCGCCGGCCGCCGGAGTGGGCGGGCCAGGTCCTGGCGGCCAGGGACCGCATGGCCGCCGGCCCGACCGCGCCGCCGCACGGCCTGGTTCTGGTCCACGTGCGGTACCCGCCGGAGTGGGAACCCTACCGATTGTGACACGTAAGATGATGCATAGCCGGGTGGCATGCCCACGCCGCCTTTGCGTGGGCATGCATGGAGCGCGGAACGGATGCCGCGTTCCATGCCACCCCTCAATGTACGCGTAGCAGAGCACTGGCCCGACGGTCATTTTCGATTTTAGATTTTGGATCTTCGATTCTCTTATGGCAATTCAACCGAGCCCGCCGCGGAAGCGGCGGGAGATGACCGATGTCGGCGCACGGCCGCCTGCCGTCGCCGCTCAACCCAGAATCAGAAACCGAGAATCGGAGATGGGTGGCGCACCGGGCCAGGGTAGGCAATGAACATCGTTCATATCATCACGCGCCTGATTATCGGCGGCGCCCAGGAGAACACGCTCCTCGCGTGCCGCGAGCAGGACCGGCTCGGGCACAAGGTCACGCTTCTTGCGGGTCCGCCCCTGGGCCCGGAAGGGAGCCTGCTGGAGGCCGCGGAAGGCCTGCCCATCCGGACGGTGCTGGTGCCGGCGCTGCGGCGGGCGGTCCGGCCGTGGCGCGACCTGGTGGCCTATCACGACCTCGTCAAGAACCTGCGCGAGATTCATCCCGACGTGGTCCACACGCACTCGTCGAAGGCGGGGATCCTGGGCCGCCGGGCGGCCCGGGCCGCCGGCGCGGCATGCATCGTTCATACCATCCACGGCCTGCCGTTCGACGCGTGGCAGGGCCGCCTGGCGGCCTGGGCGTACCGTGCGGCCGAGCGTCGGGCCGCCCGCTGGTCGCACCGCCTGGTGGCCGTCTGCGCCGACATGGCCGACCGCGCCGCCGAGGCGGGCTTGGCCCGGCGGCAGGACATCGCCGTGGTCTATAGCGCGATCGACCCCGAACCGTTCCGGGCCGCCGAAGGCGAACGCGACGCCGTCCGCCGCTCCTGGGGCCTGGCGCCCGACGCGTTTGTGTTCCTGAAGGTCGCGCGGCTGTTTCACCTCAAGGGGCACGAGTTTGTCCTGCCGGCGTTTGCCGAGGTGGCCCGCGGGAATCCGCAGGCGGTGCTGGTGCTGGTCGGCGAAGGGGTGCTGCGGCCGGCGCTGGAGGCCGAGGCCGCACGCCTGGGCGCGGCCGACCGCGTCCGGTTCCTGGGCCTGGTTTCGCCCGAGCGCGTTCCGGCGCTGCTATGGGCGGCCGACGCCGTGGTCCACGCGGGCCTGAGGGAAGGCCTTGCCCGCGTCCTGCCGCAGGCGGGACTCGCCCGGCGGCCGGTGGTCGCCTACGATGTGGGCGGGGCCCGCGAGGTCGTGCGCGACGGCGAGAACGGGTTCCTCTTGCCCGCGCCGGTGCCGGGGGAGCCGCCCGAGTCGGCCGTCCGGCTGCTGGCCGAGGCGATGCGGCGGCTCGTGGCCGACCCGGCCGCCGCCCGCCGGATGGGCCGCCAGTGGCCCGAGGAGGTCTTGCGGCGCTTCGATCCCCGCGACGCCGCCTGCCAGATCATGCAGGTCTACAGGCAGGTCTTGCGGGCGCGGCAGCCGGCGGTCGCCCAATGACGGGCCGCGGGGGTTTTCCGGATAGTGTAGCATCCTTCCGCGGTCGAAGAGCCTGTCCGAAAAACCGCGGGTCAGGCATATATGCAACCAAAGCCCGCCGTTGGGCTTTGGTTGGCACGTCGCTTCAGCCCCGGGAAGGAGAACCGCAACAGCTTTACTGAGGCAAACGCAAAAGCGCGTTTGCCTCAGTAAATATGCCTGACCCGCGGTTTTTCGGACAGGCTCTACGCCGGTAATGTTGCTACAGTCTCGTTTTCTGTTGGCTTTGACAGTCCGGCGGCTTAATCTGGTTGCTCGGCGGCCCGTGCCGCCT
>Ga0315282_10006720_pt1 | contig 19125 bp, 19 predicted proteins | sample YL17G07_20_MG_FD_203693 | JGI IMG/M metagenome (GOLD analysis project Ga0315282, IMG submission 203693) | Sediment microbial communities from Yellowstone Lake, YNP, Wyoming, USA - YL17G07_20 | ecosystem: Environmental > Aquatic > Freshwater > Lake > Sediment | place: USA: Wyoming | collected... | reverse complement strand
ACCGTAGTACAGTTTGGGCCGGGTCCTGTCGCCGACGAGCCCCAGAGTTCTTGCTCATCACCCACCTTCGGGGGGTCCCATTCGCTACGAACTCTGGGGCGCCCCGGTCGGCGCCACCCGATCTCTTTAAAAAACCAAACTGTACTGCGGTCAGGATTGATGTCCTTGGCGAGCCAATTTGACTTTTCAAGGCCTTTGGGCATACATTACCTCAAAACCCCCAGCGGCGATGAAAGTGCCGGCTTAAAAAATTGAAAGCGAGGAACTTCATGAATAACTCCCGGATTTTGTGTCGCGCTCTTTCTCTTCTGTTTTTTTCTTGTTTCCTGATCGCGGCTTCCACGGCGGCGCAGGAGAGGCCGCAGCCGCCGGAAAATCCGGTTCTCAAAACTCCCCTTCCGCAGGCCATCCTGGACCTCCTGGCCAACGAGATCTCCGGTCAGATGATATACAATAACGAGGTCAAGCTCGCGGGCGCGCCTTGGCAGCGGGATGAAAAAGAATTCCTGGATACATTTTATGAGACTCAGGCCATCTACAACCTCGTCCGGAGCTACGGAATCGCGACGTCAGAAATCAAGAAGTACAAAAGCGCCGGGACCTTCGAATATCCCGTCAGCGGCGAGCTGTGGAAGCTCAAACCGGACAAAAAGCTCATCGCCCGGCTTGAAGCGGATCCCGCTCTCGTTTCCCGGAGTTCGGCCGAGGCGGACCTTGCCGCGGACTTGATTTATATCCCGCCCCTCACCAAGGACCAGATCGAAGCTTGGAGCAAAGGCGCTCCTCCGGAAAAATACAAGGATAAGATCGCCCTGATGTGGTCGCATGCGAACCAGGTCACGTCCAAAGCCCTTGATGCAGCCGGAATCAAGGGCGTGATCACCTTCTCGGCCCAGGACCGGTATTTCGACCCGGACCAGGTCCTCTACAGCGGCGGGGCCTACGGCGGCCACAAAAATCTTCAGTTCGGCATGACCATTTCCTGGCGGCAGTGGTCCGAACTCCTCGAGGACGTGGAGCGCGGAGAGCCGGTCGTTGTCCAGGGAAAAACCAAACTCAACAAGTACCCGGACAGGGTCGAAGGCGTCTTCAGCTGGATCCCGGGAAAAGAGCCGGACAAAAAAGGCGTGATTTTCACGGGGCACTTGTTCGAGGGCTACACCAAGCGGGGCGCCAACGACGATATGAGCGGCTGCGTCGTCCAGCTTGAGATACTGAGGGCCTTGTCCACGCTGATCGCCCGGGGCGATCTGCCTCAGCCGCGCCGGACGATCTTTTTCCTGTGGCCCAATGAGATCTCGGGGACCTACGAATTCATCAGGCAGAATGCCGGCTTTCCGGACAAGCTCAGCATCAATATCAACATGGACATGGTCGGCGAAGCGCTGCGCAAAAACAACGGACTTTTCACCATGAGCGAATGCCCCTCTCACCTGCCAAGCTATCTGGACGGCTTGGCCGCGTCCTTCATGAATTATGTCTGGCGGACCAATGATATCGTCTATCTCCCCGACTCGCCGCGGGGGCGTCCGGGCGGGCAGTCTTTTCCGCGGCCGATATGGGAAAAGAACGGCTCGCGGGACGCTTTCCGTTATTTCATCCACCAGGCGACGGGCGGGAGCGACCATGTCTGCTTCAATAATCCTTCGGTCGCGGTCCCCGGCATAGAATTGTTCACCTGGCCCGACCAGTGGTATCACGCCGACAAGGATACTCCCGACAAATCCGACCCGACCGAAATGAAGCGGGTCGCCTTCATCGGAGCCGCGGCGGCCTGGAGTGCGGCCAATTGCACGGATGACCTGCTTCCGGGTTTGCTGGACGCCGTTTCCGCCTTCGGCTTCGAGCGGCTTGGAAAACGGGAGCTTCCTGCGGCTTTCCGCTCTGTCGACCGCGCCGAAGCGAAAACGATGCCGAGGGCCGTGGGCCGCGCTTTGAACCTCGTCAGATTTGCGGCCGAACGCGAGCGCGGCGCTGTGGCCAGCGTTGAAGAAATCTTCACCGGCTCGAAAGAGGCGGTCCAACTTGTCGGCAGCCGCAAGAAGCAATGGGAGTTATATGGAGAGAGCCTGGCCAAACACGTCCTTGATTACAGCCGGTTCCGCGCCCGGCAGCTAAACGCTCCGATCCCCCAGACGGCTGCTCCCGATAAAATGGAAAAACAATATGCCCGAGTCATTCCCGTGCTCCATCCCGAGGTCAAGGGAAAGGAGTTTTCCCTGGAATCGAGCGAGCGTTATAAGAAATATATGGAAAAAAATCCCAATGCGCTGAAGGACATGAAACTGGACATGGGCCAGAGACGCTCCTTATTGAATTACCTCAACGGCAAGAGGTCGGTCACTGCCATCCGGGACTGTGTCCTGGCCGAAACCGACAGGGACATGGATTTCCTCGGGCTCGTCCAATACCTCGAATTCCTGAAGGCGGTCGGCTGGATCACGTCTTGAAGTTCGGAGAAAAAAAGGGGACCGGTTTTTAGGCCGGCCTCTGTTGGCGGAGGATCTTGAGGCCGTAAATAAAATAGTTGACTCCGGAAGCGAGGGTCACTAAAAGCGTGATCCAATAAATCCAGGACATATACCAGGGCGCCACCCGGTAGCAATTCAGCAAAAGGACAAGAAAGACCGTCCCCACTTGGCCGGCCGTGCTGATTTTTCCCAGGAGCGAAGGGGCGAATGTTTTTTGCTTCCAGGTCAGGAAGGCGACGAAGGCCCCGACGACGATCAGAAGATCGCGGGCGAAGACGACCACGGTCAGCCAAAGAGGGATGAAATTCGGCGAAGCCACAGAGGGCAGAGTCAGGATCACATACGAGGTCGCGATCAACAGCTTATCTCCCGCCGGGTCCAGGATGGTCCCGAGTTTCGACCTCTGATGCCAGACGCGGGCTGTGAACCCGTCGAGCAGGTCCGTGAGCCCGGCGATGAAAAAAATCAATAGGGCTTCCCAGGATTTCTTGTTGAGCATCGTCCAGAGAAAGATGGGCACCAACAGGATTCGGAAAACGCTTAGAAGATTGGGGATTGTGAAAACAGCGGAACTCAGCGCTTGAGATTTGTCCTCGTTCAGGCGGTCGTTCATCGTGTCTCTTTGATCAAACCTTGCAGGATATTCAGGATTTTAACGGCTTCTTGGCCCGAGACACTGAGCTCGGGCTTGAACGTCCGGTCCGAGGCGAGGTCCATGATCTGATAGGCAATGACCTGGGCGATCGGCTGGAAGTAGAAGTGTTCCTGAGGCACGTCGGCGATCTTGATTCTGTTCAGGGGAACCTGTTCGATGATCTCGTGGCCGCGCTTTTTCAGGAAGTCGATGAGCCGGACAAGCGTTTCGGCCATTTCGGCCCGGGTCATCATCTTGTTCGGCTGAAAGGTGCGGTTGGAATAGACTTCCATAATATTATAGGCCGCGATTTTGACGATGTAACGAAACGCCCAGGACGTCGTGATATCGACAATGACGGGCGGCTTGGGCGGCTGTTCGTCCAGGTCATCTTTGAACTTGACGCCGATGAGGGCGGCCACGTCCTCCTTGGTCACCGCTTCCTGGGCGGCGATGCTGTTGTATTGGCTGGGGAGTTCCACGACGCCCAGTTTATTCTTGATGCCGTCAGCGCGGTCCTTGGCGACCTTGTTCCTGGGATCGAGCTCGATCAGGCGTTCATAGTTGTCCAGGCTCCTGGACATCTGTCCCGCCTGGAAGAGGACATCGGCATAGTCCTGGAGAATGACTTTATTTTTAGGGTCATTCGTGTTCGCTATTTTCAAATGGAAGAGGGCATTCTTGAAATCCTTTTCTTTCGCGTAGATTCTGGCGAGCGCGAGATGCGCCTCCTGGAGTTTAGGCGAGTATTCAAGGGCCGTGCGGTAGGCTTCCTTGCTTTTCTCCATGTTGCCCAGCGAGGCGAAGTTTCGGGCTTCGTTCATGCGGGCTTCGGTCATCTCGAGCCGGAGATCTTCGGATTCTTTCTTGGCCCAGGCATTCTCGGGATATCGCTTGAGGACTTCAAGATATTCCTTATAGGCTGAGTCCGGACGCCCCGTTTTCTGATAGACTTGGCCGAGGCCGAGATGGGCTGCCAGAAGGTCGGGAAAATCCTCGGTGGCGCGCACAAAATATTGCTCCGCGGTCGGAAGATCATTGAGCAAGAAAGCCGTATACCCCTGGCCGGCCATGTAAAACGGATTCTTGGGATCGAGCCGAAGGAGAGCTTTTTCGGCCTTGGCCGCTTTGCCTTGCCTGATGTATCCCCAGGCCTCCTCGACGATGAGGCGTTCATCGAGAGAGAGTTCTGCGGAATAGGTGGCCGTCGGGCTCTCAATGTAAAACGAGAGAGGGGGCGGGGTGACGGCCGCGCAGGCCGCACATCCCGCCACGAGGATGCCCACAACGCCAATTTTTTTCAACACTGTTTTTCTCCTCGTTCGAGATATGGCAAGTAGGGGAGCATGAGCTGAGGATCGGCCATGACCTGCAATTCATAATACTCCTCGTTCTCCTGTTTTTTCAAGACGAGGGACCATTTCGGGATGGAGTCAAGCACATCCCTTTTGTCTTTGGGGATGCGCACATAAAATAATTGGAGTCGCTTGAAAAGTAAAGAGCGAAGACGGTCTTTGAGGGCGGGGACCCCTTCGCCGCTGGCGGCCGAGAGATAAAGGCAGTCTGTTCCGGGCTGCCCGTTGCGCTTCAACAGTTCGTCCTTGTCCGGCAGAAGGTCGATCTTGTTGTACACCTTGAGGCAGGGAATATCGCTCGCCCCGATGTCTTCCAGGATCCTGGCGACCGCCTCTCCCTGTCCTTCTGCGTCGGGCGAGCTGAGGTCGATGATATGGAGAATGTAGTCCGCTTCGTTGACCTCTTCGAGCGTGGCCTTGAACGATGTGACGAGCTCGACCGGAAGCTTTTTGACGAATCCGACCGTATCGCTCAGAAAGTAATACAGGCCGTCCGAGAAGTAGGCCCGGCGGACGACGGGGTCGAGTGTCGCGAAAAGCTGCGGCGAGGTGAAGGTCGTTTCCTGGGCCAAGCGGTTGAAGAGCGTCGATTTTCCGACGCTTGTGTATCCGACCAGGGAGACCAGGGGGATGAGGCTTTCTTTCCGGCTCTGTCTCTGGTTGGCCCGCCTTTTCTGGACTTTTTTGATTTCGCGTTCAATCTTGGCGATGCGGTCTTGGATCCGGCGCCGGTCTTCCTCCAATTTTTTTTCGCCGGGGCCGCGGGTCCCGATGCCGCCGCCGAGCTGCGAAAGAGCCCGTCCCTTGCCGACCAGCCGGGGAAGAAGATAGTCGAGCTGGGCCAGCTCCACCTGCAGTTTTCCCTCGTTCGACCGGGCCCGTAGGGCGAAGATGTCTAAAATGAGTTGCGTCCGGTCGATAACTTTGACGTCCAAGGTTTTTTCCAGATTCCGCTGCTGGGTGGGCCTCAGGTTGTGGTCAAAGATGACGAGGCCGGCGCCGAGCTCGCGAGCCCGTTCGCGGATCTCCTCGACCTTGCCCGCGCCAATGAAAAATTTGGGGCTCACCGCCGGCCGGACTTGGAAGACCTTTTCGACGACCACGGCGCCGGCGGCGCGGGCGAGACCTTCGAGCTCGTCCATGGACTCTCCCGCTTCGAACTTTTGCCTTGGATTTGTCGCCAGGTTGACGAGGATCGCTTTTTCCATATTATCTTAAGTTTTTCTTCACGAAATCGAGAATATCTTCGAAATCATGCGGCGAATACCATTGAATGCCGGCCATTTTCCTAAACCAGGTTATCTGTCGTTTGGCGTAGTGGCGCGTGTCGATTTTTGTCAGCCGAACGGCCTCCTCCAGGCTGATCCGGCCGCTGAGGTATCGCCGGACAGACTGATATCCCAGAGCCCGGAAGGGCGGGGAATTTTCATCGACGCCTCCGGCCAGCAGCGTTTCGACTTCTTGGATTAGGCCTCGGTTGAACATGCCGTCGATCCGTGTCTCGATCCTTCGGTAAAGCTCCGTTCGCTCTAATTGTAAACCAATTTTGACTGCGTTGAAATCCTGAAGCGGGCTTTGCGTCTGGAGGAAATGCTCGGACAGCGGATGTCCGGTTTGGGCATAGACTTCGAGCGCGCGGAAAATCCGGATCCGGTCATTCGGCCCGATCTTTTTAGCGTAGGCCGGATCGACGGCCTCGAGCCTGTGGCGAAGAGCTTCGAGCCCTTTTTCGCGGGCTTCCTGGTCGAGGGCGCGGCGGACGGCCTCATTTCTGCCCGGCCCGGGAAAAAGCCCGTCGAGCAGGGCTTTGATATATAAACCCGTTCCTCCGACGACAAAAGGAAGATGGCCCTGCCGCTCGATGGCAGTCATGGCCTTGAAGGCCAGGGCGGAGAAATCTGCGGCCGTGAACTGCGTGCGGCTGTCGAAAATATCCAGGAGGTGATGGGGGATCCTGAGGCGATCTTCAGCCGACGGCTTGTCCGTGCCGATGTCGAAGCCTTTGTAAACCTGTATGGAATCACAGTTGATGATCTCGCCGCCGATCTTTTCGGCCAGACGGAGGGCGATGGTGCTCTTGCCGACGCCCGTTGGGCCGACGATGAAGATGACGTATTTTCTATCAGGTTCCAATTTTGATCAGGAAAAAGAGGGCCAAGAGTGTGATCAGGACGAGCAGTCCGAAAATTTGTTTGCGGCTCAGATGCATCCGATCTTCTCCAGGTTTCTGACGAGGGCGGACTCATGGGCGCCGCCCAGGGATTTTTTCACAGCCAGGACTTCGGCTACCAGGATCTCATCATAACCTTTGACCAGACCCTTGAAGAGCTCTTCGGGGAGATGGCTTGCGGTTGCGCTCAGGGCGGAATCGACTTCGATCCGTCCATCCGGCTGGAGTTTCATTTTTTGGAAAAGAGGGCCCAGGCTGGGCTTGATCTCTTCGAGGCAGTTGCCCAGGATGGTGTGGGCGATAGGTCCGATCTGTTTGGTGATGTATTTATGGATATAGGCGCATTTTTCGTTCAGGGCTTCCAGGATCTTTTCGGGCTCTGCGCCTTGGGGCTCCTGAAGCTGGGCCGGCTGGCCGTTGGCTCTCTTTTTGGGAGCAGCCAGGATATCCAGACAGAAAAAAGCAAAGATGACTTTTTGGCTTTCTTTTTGCCCCAGCTCGCAAAGCTCATAAAAGCTTTTGAGGTTCGGGGCGTGATTCAGGGCGCTCAGAGCGTACCGCTCGTAAGGCTCAAAGTTGAGGAGATGGAGAAAATAGGGAGAGGAAACGCAGATCGTTTCCTCTTCGGCCGGGAGGTGCCGTTCGATGAGTTGCGAGTTTCGCATCTGGCGGATGCCTTGCAGGATGACGTCGGACGTTCGGAGGAGGCCGAGGCGCTCGCCCGCGGGGAGAGAGAGGCCCGGCTCGAAGGAAAATCGTCCGTCCTCCCATTCAAAAAAAGAAAAAAGCCGCCGGACAAAGAACGACTCCATCAGGTTCCAGAGGGGAAGGGCTGAGAGCAAACCGAGATCGCCCAAGGCTTTGATCCGGGAGATCGCCCGGTCGCCGGCGTAGTGCTCGCATTGTTTGGCCTTTTCGGAGGGAAGGATCCTTTTTTTGACGAGGCCGGCGAGAAAGTCCTTTTCGGAGAGGGCGTTTTTTTCGAGGAGAACCTGGCCTTTCTCAAAATAGAGGCCGTTGTCCTCTTCCTTTCTCTCGAGGCGGAGCCTGCCCGAACCTTCATGCTGCCAGATCTCGAAAAGGAGGCGGGCAAACGGCGTTTCGGAGAACGTCCCCTCGAACGGAAAATCCTTCATGGTTTTAATTTATCCGGAGGGACAAATTAAGTCAAATGAGAAGGGTCGCCCCTCAGCTCATAATCGAGCGGCTGAGGAGGCTGATGGCCACGAGAACCAAACTCTTGAGGAGCCAGAAGCCGTAGGACATCGCCAGACTTTTCTTCATGGGGATTTTGAAGACGGCGGACAACCCGTAGCCGAGAACCCAGAACATCCAGAGCTGGAAGAAATCGAATTGGCTCAGGATGACAAAAGCATTCGACGTCGGGGCGGCATGGGGGGCCAAGATCGCCAAGCTGGTTGTGGCCTGTGTCGCGGATTTCCGAACGAGAATCAGGATGACCCTCACGCTCGACCCCAAAATTTTATCGATGAAATTGGCATGGAGCAGGGCGGAGAAGACGGCGAGGAAGGAGCCTTCCGTCGTGAAGAGGCGGCCCATGACGAGGAGGACGAGGGCCGCGATGAGAAACCCGAGGCCGAACGCAATCAAGCCGGATAAACCGGAGAACAGCATCAGGACCGCGGCGGGAACTTTTTTCATGGCTTCCATCCGGTCCGCGTACTTGGGATTATTCTCCATATCTTTCAGCCTGTCCTGGAATCCATAATAGCCGGCGATTGAAGATAAAACGGCCGCGAATATGAGGATGATGATCAGGGCGTCGATCCAGACCGGCTTTTCCGAAAGCGCCTTGAAGGTCGGCTGAGGATTGAAAAAAACTCCCTGAAGGCGGTTCGCGAAACTCATCCTCAAGTTCCTTTCCGGACCTCCCGCTCAAGCTTTCCGTCTTTGAGAAAAAGGATCCGCTCGGTCTGTTGGGCCACGTTGGCGTCATGGGTGACCATGATGATGGTGTTCCCCCGCTCATGCAGTCTATGAAAGAGGTTCAGGATTTCCTGTCCGGTTTTTGAATCGAGGTTACCCGTCGGCTCGTCGGCCAGAAGGAGCGACGGCTCGTTGACCAGGGCCCGGGCGGTGGCCACGCGCTGTCGCTCGCCGCCCGAAAGCTCGGGGGGACGGTGGCTCATGCGTTCCTTCATATCGACAAGCTCCAGCGCTTTGCGGACTTTCTCTTCCCGCTCCTTCTTTTTCAATCCCTTATAGATGAGGGGCAGTTCGACGTTGCGGAAGGCCGTGGCCCGCGGGAGGAGATTGAACACCTGGAAGACGAACCCGATCTCCCGGTTCCGGATGTAGGCCAGCTCGTTCTCGGTCATCGTGCTCACGAGCTTGCCGTTGAGAATGTATTGGCCTTCGGTCGGCGTGTCCAGGCAGCCGATGAGGTTCATCAGCGTGGATTTTCCCGACCCCGAGGGCCCCATAATGGCCAGGAATTCGTTTTTTTTGACGTCGAACGTCACCCCGCAGAGCGCTTTAACCTGCGTTTTTCCGAGCTCATAGACCTTCGACAGGTTCGCGATCGAGATGATGGCGTTATTCTCGGCGCTCATTTTTTCTCTTCTTTTTTAGTCTCGGGCTTGATCAGGGTGCCGTCTTTGAGCTGACGGAGCGAATCGTAGGGCCCGACGACGATGTCCTGCCCTTCGTTGAGGCCGGACGTGATCTCGATCATCAGCTCGCCCATGATGCCTTTTTTAGTGGGGACGAACTTGACCCGGCTGTTCTCGACGAGGTAAACGCCTTCCTCTTCGCTGCCTTTTTTGCTCTTTGTCGGTTCGGCCGTCGCTCCCGTCTTGTCTTTTTTCTCTTTCACAACAAGCGCCGAGATCGGAACGGCCAGGACCTGCTTTTTCTCGGCGGTGATGATATCGGCCGAAGCCGACAGGCCCGGCTTCAGGAGTTTTGAGGGATTTTCTAGAGTGACCACGACTTTAAAATCTTTGGATTCCTGCGTCGTCGAGACGGTTCCGAGTTTTTGGATGGCGGAGCTTCCGATTTCAGTCACCTTGCCCTTGATGACCTGGTCGGGAAAAGCGTCGACCCGGATGTCGGCCGCCTGGCCGAGCTGGACGCCGATGACATCGGTCTCATCCACCTCGACTTCGACTTCCATGACCGAGAGATCGGCGATCGTCATAAGCACCGTGCCGGGATTGTTCATCGTGCCGATGATGGCCATTTCGCCTTCCTCGACCCGGAGGCTGGTGATGACGCCGTCGATGGGCGAGGTGAACACGGTTTTGCCGAGGTTGTCGAGCGTGCTCTTGAGCGAAGCCTCGGCCTGTTGGATCTGGAATTTAACGGATCTATTGGAGGCGTCGGCGATGTCGAGCTGGACTTTGGCTTGTTCGAGCTGCTCTTTGGAGATCAGGCCGTTGTCGTAAAGATTCTTCTGCCGTTCGTAGAAGCTCTTGCTTTTTTCGAGCGTGGTCTCGGTCTTGATCATTTCGGCCCGGGAGGACTGGATAAAAGCCCGGTCGCGTTCGGCGATGGCCTCATACTGGGTGGAATCCAGTCTGAGGAGGAAATCGCCGGCCCTGACTTCATCGCCTTCCTTGACGCCGATCTTGATGATCCGGCCGGGGATGAGGGCGCTGATATTGACGCTCTTTTTGGGCATGATTTCGCCCGAGGCGGAGATGATCGAGGTCAAGTCGGTCTTTTTAATTTTTTCGACAGTCACTTTAATCGATTTTTCCCTCTGGGAGCGTAAATTGAGAATGATGATGAGTCCGATGACGACGATAACGGCAATAATGATGATTGTTTTCTTCTTCATGATTTGCGCCTTTCAAAGTGAAATATCATAGTATAGTACGGGGAAAAAGGCAAAAAGTTTGGGGAATGGGAGGAGTTGCTCAATTTTGAGAGAGTTGGTAATATGGTTTCACCATGGGTGAGTACGAGATATATCTCGAAGCGGCGAAGGAGGTTTCGCGCGAGGCGGGAGAGCTTCTCCGGGAAAATTTCTTCAAGGCCGGCGAGATCTTTTTTAAGGGTGAAGTCAATCTCCTCACGGAATCCGACACGGCCGCCCAGGATCTCATTTTCCGCCGCCTTTCGAACAAGTTCCCGAGCCACGATTTTCTGGCCGAAGAAGGCCTCAGGAAGCTCAGCGCTGCCGAGTTCCGCTGGGTTTTCGACCCCCTGGACGGGACGACCAACTTCGCCCATCGGTTCCCGGTTTTTTGCGTTTCGCTCGGTCTCGAGCATCGGAAAGAATTGGTCTGCGGCGTGGTCTTTAACCCGATGAGCGGCGAGTTGTTCTGGGCGGAGCGAGGAGGCGGAGCTTATCTCAACGGGCAAAAGATCAGCGTCTCGAAGATCGACGATCTCGACAAAAGCCTTGTCGCCACGGGCTTCCCCTACGATCTCCGCGAGACCAAAACCAATATCGACCATCACAATCATTTTTTGCTGAAGACCCAGGGCGTGCGGCGCTGCGGCTCGGCCGCGTTGGACCTTTGTTCTGTGGCCTGCGGCCGGTTCGACGGCTTCTGGGAGATGAAGCTCAATCCCTGGGACACGGCGGCCGGCGCCGTGATCATCGAGGCGGCCGGCGGCCGGATCACGGATTTCGAGGGACACGTGGTGAACATCTACAATCCCCAAGTCGCGGCCAGCAACGGCCTGATCCACCGGGCGATGCTCGATATTTTGAAGGCGAAATGAGAATTTGTTTCAGGAATTTTTCGGCGAGAATCATTTTGACCGTTGTCATCGCCGCGACTTGGCTCATATCCGCGTCTCCGGTCTTCGAACAGGAGGCCCCGCAGAATTATGAGCTCGTCAAAATTATCTTCGTTATCGGGGACACGGCCTGGGTGGACACGGGGCTCGCCGTCCAAAAAGGGCAGGAGTTCTATTTTGTGGCGTCGGGGACGGTTTCGCTCCAAAGGGACAATCCCATCGCCAGCTGCGGGCCGGAGGGCCTCAACCTGAAGACGCTGCAGCAGCCGATTCCGGATCAGAACCTCGGCGCTTTAATCGGAAAGGTCCGGGAGAAGGTCGAAGTCACCGAGGACAAACTGACGGGCGAAAAGACGAGCCGCGAGTTCGGCGAAGTCTTTTTTATCGGAAAAGAAAACAAGGTCTCGCTGCCCGCCGATGGGCGGCTTCTGCTCGGAGTCAATGAAAACTTGTGCGGTGATAATGAAGGAGGCTTCGAAGTGATGATTTATAGGAAGGGGTCAAGCCTCCGTTTTTACGATTTCGGCTCGCCGTTCGTCTGGAGAAGTTTCTCTAAGAACTGAGTGCTGTAGGCGCCGCGAATAAAGTCCGTGTTGGATAGAATGTTTAAATGGAGGGGGATGTTGGTCTTCACGCCCACGATGGTGGTCATCTCCAGGGCCGTCTGCATCTTTTTGATCGCCAGCTGCCGGCTGGGAGCATAAGCGATAATTTTCGCCAGCAGAGAATCGTAATCCGGCGGAATCTGCCAGCCGCCGTAGGCCGCGGAATCCACCCGGATGCCCTCGCCGCCGGGAAGCACGAGGAAATCGATTTTGCCGGGCGACGGGACGAACGTCACCGGATCTTCGGCGTTGATCCGGCACTCGATGGCGTGGCCGCGCATCTCGAGCTCGAAGGGGAACGTCACTTTCTCGCCCGTGGCCGCCCGGATCTGGGCTTTCACCAGGTTGATGCCGTAGATCATTTCGGTGATCGGATGTTCGACCTGAACGCGGGTATTGGCCTCCATGAAATAAAAACGCTTTTTTTCGTCGACGAGGAATTCGAACGTGCCGAGGCTTTCGTAGCCGATATATTTGGCGGCATCTTCCACGGCGCTCATCATTTTCCGGCGCAGCCGCTCGTCGACGAACGGGGACGGCGTCTCTTCGATCAGCTTTTGGTATTTTCTCTGGACCGAGCACTCGCGTTCCCCGAAGACGATGATGCTGCCTTTCTTGTCGCCGACGACCTGGATTTCGATGTGGTGGGCGCCGGCCAGATATTTTTCGACGTAGAGCGAGGGGTCGCCGAAAGCCGACTTGGCTTCGTTCTGGGCGATCGAAAATTGTTCTTCGAGGTGCTGCGGGGTGCGGCAGATCCGCATCCCCTTGCCGCCGCCGCCGGCCGAGGCCTTGATGATGACCGGAAAGCCGATCTTGAGGGCCACCTTTTTGGCTTCATTGACGTCGTCGATGACCTTATCGCTTCCCGGAATGACCGGGAGCTTGGCCTTGGCCATTTCCTGGCGGGCCCGGTTCTTGTCGCCCATGAGGCGGATGATCGAGGCCGGCGGACCGATGAACGTAATCCCCGAGGTTTCGCAGATCTCGGCGAACCTGGGATTCTCCGCTAAAAATCCGTAGCCGGGATGGATGGCGTCGGCCTTCGTGATCTCGGCGACCGACAGCAGGTTGGGAATGTTCATGTAGCTGTCGGCAGCCTTGGCCGGACCGATGCAGAATTTCTCATCGGCCAGAAGAGCATGGAGCGCGGTCCGGTCGCTCTCGGAATAGACGGCGACGGTCTTGAGGCCCAGTTCTTTTGCGGCCCGGAGGATCCGGAGGGCGATTTCACCGCGATTGGCTATGAGGATCTTGGAGAACATGGCGCCTCAGGCGTTGGGGACGATGGCGAACAGTTTCTGTCCGAATTCGATAGGTTTGCCGTTTTCGACGAAGATTTCCTTCACGACACCATCCGCGTCGCATTCGATTTCGTTCATGAGCTTCATGGCCTCGACGATGCAGAGAGTCTGCTTCTTCTTGACCGGTTCGCCGATCTCGACAAACGGCGGGGCGTTGGGAGCGGAGGCGCGGTAGAATGTCCCGACCATCGGAGACGTGATGAAATGGAATTCGCCTTTTTGCTCCTCCGCCTGATATTCAGGAATGCTGTTTTTGATGGTCTCTTCAATCGAAGTCGAAGGTTTGTAAGCAGCCGTGGCGGCCAACTGCGTCGGGTTGAATCCAACTTGGGCCTGGCGAACGATTCTGATCTTGAAACCTTCGATTTCGAGCTCGAATTCTGCCAGATTCTTCTCTTCCAGGAGCTTAATGATCTTGTTGATCTCTTCGTAATCGATCTTCGAGGTCATTGTCATCTCCCCATCGGAATTGGAAAAGTCCTTTATTTTCTTCATGTTATCTTCATTTCTTCATTTTGCGGAAAGTAGTAATACCTTACCAGCAAAGAAGCGAGGATGTCAAGAAAATTGGGCAATTAAGATATATCGATATAAGCCGCTATTCAAAAATAACGCTCGGAGAATAAAAGGAATTTCCACAGAGGAACGCAGCGAATAAAAACTCCGTTCTTTCTATCTTCTTTTTCCACCGTCCTGGTGACGACGATGCCTTCCTTCGTTTTCGGATGCCGCTTCAAAAAGAGCTTGAAGCCCGAGTACCTTTTGTCGTCCCAATCGAACGCCGTGACGTATTTGACCTCGATCGGGAGAGGCGAGCAGCTCGTTCCCGTCACGAAGTCCGTCTCGCGTTCGCTTTCGGCGAAATAGCCGGCGTCTGTTCCGCGTCTCCTAAGCTCGGCGAACACGGCCGCCTCGGCTTTCGCTCCCTCGTCGCCCGGCCCCGTGAAGAGCGTTTTGACTCCGTTGTCGAGAAGATAGATTTTTTTCGCGGAATAGGCCTTGTCCGTCCAGGATTCGGTCCATTTTTCGAGCGGAGCGACGAGAAACGCCGATTCCAGATGCGCGACGTAATCCTTGACCGTATCGACCGATAAATGGAGTGCGCGACCGAGCTTGCTGTAGCTCATCCGGGAGCCTTGACACGCGGCGAGCAGGCGCAGGAGATCTTTGAGGAGGAACGGCTTCCGGACGGGGAAAAGGCGGACGATATCGCGGGAGAGAATATCATCGATCAAATTAGCAAGATATTCCGGCGAAGGATGGAGAACGTATTCGGGATAGCCGCCGGTTTTCAAGTATTCGTCGGCGAGTGCCTCATATTTATAGTCTTCGGCCAGGGCCGGCTGTTCTCCTCGAAACGCGAGGAATTCCCCGAATGAAAGCTGATGGATCCGAGTAACGATCTGGCGTCCCGTCAGCTTCCCGCCCTGGCTTTTCAGGAGGGCGGATGTCGAGCCGCTGCCAAAGATTTTGAGGTTGTCGGCGTCGTAGAGGGCTTTTAGCTCGGCTTCCCAGCCAGGGCTTTCCTGGACTTCGTCGAGAAAGAGGTATAAGCGGGAGCCGACATCGTGAGAGAAGATCTTTCGGACGGCTTTGACATGGCCGGAGAGGGAAGTCCCTGCTAATGGAGGATGGTCCAAAGCTAAATAGGTGATGTCTCGAGCGGGGATCGAGCGTTCCAGCAGCTCTTTGATGAGTTGTTTCAGCAAAGTCGTCTTGCCGGCCCGACGGCTGCCGATGAGGACCTCGATCTGTTTGCGGTTAAGCTGCGCCGGAAGCTTCTTCAGGTAGTCTGCCCGCCGGATTCCGATCTCGAACGGCCGCACTTCCCACCAGGGATTAAGGGAGTAATAAACGGATTCCATGGGGATATATTAGAACATAATCGAAATTATTGTCAATTAGTTTCGATTATAGTCGATATAATAGCGATATAACTTATTTTTACTTAAGCTCTCCGGAATTATGCGCATTATGCGCAGCAATTGACAACCTTTGATTGATTTCATAATATTATCAGTATAAAATAATGAGCATATGCCCGAAAAATTAGACTCTTTGACGCCGACGACCTTGAAGATCCTGGAGTTCTTCTTTGCCGACTCGAGGGCTGAGTTTCATGAACGAGAGGTTATCCGGAACGCAAAAATCAGCAAGGGGTCCGCTAACAAAATCCTCCGTCGGCTTGCGGGGTTGGCGTTGCTGACCAGAACCCAAAAAGGCCGGATGGTTTTTTACAGGCTGAACGAAGGAGACTCGCGCGTAAAACAGCTCAAGATTCTAAGCAACGTATGGGCATTGAGAGGCTTCGTCGCCGAAAACGAGGAGCGGACGAAAAAAATAATCCTTTTCGGGAGTAGCGCCGAGGGGACGGACATCCGCGAAAGCGACTTCGACATCCTCATTCTTACGGATAATAAAACGCTCTTAAATGAAAGCGTAAGCCGGTTTAACCGAAAAAACGCTAGAAAAATTTCACCCATTATTCTCGATGTGGATGAATTCATGAAAATGAAAAGGGAAGATAAGCCGCTATTTGAAAGAATAGATCGGGGGATTGTTTTATGGGAAACGGCATGAGTCCTGCGCTTCAAAAACTGCTAAAATAATTTTGAGCACGGCATGTATTTGCGTCAGGAAGCCGATTACGGCCTCAAGTTTTCCGAGAGCGGCACTCGGGACGTCATCGAAACCGCAGAGAAGCTTCTTGAGCGAGCTTCGGCCATTTTGAAGATGAACTAAAAAAATGAAAATTTGATGCGTGACCTCAAGCCTCGTATTGACCAAGAAGAATTCATGAGTATGTTGAATCCAGATAATTATAAAGAAACAAAAGAAATATTTCTTAATGCAGAAAAGCTTTTGCAGTTTTTACCGCAGCCAACAATCACATTTTTTTAGAAAAAATAATTAACTGATCTTTAAATTTTCCTTTTTTGTTATCGGATGTATAACAATTATCTTTTTCCAGTCGGCGCCTTTTTTGAGGACGCCTTGCGCTCCGGGATGCCATTCTCACCGACGCCGATTGCCGCCTACAGTCCTTTTTTGTGAGATGCGGCCGCCCTGGGAGACGTCTTCATTATGGAGAGCTTGAAGATAATATGCGATACGCATATAATTGTATGCGTATCGCATACAAGGATAATTGCCGTGCTGAAGCTCTCCGGAAATAAAGCTCTGTTGCTCCGGCTTTTTTATACAAATCCTGACCGAGATTTTTTTATACAGGAAATAGGCAGGATTTTGGAAAAGAAGCCGGGCGTTTTTCAAAGGACTCTTTATCTCATGGAAAGGGAAGGAATTCTGAAAAGCGAATATAAGGCCAACGCCAGATATTTTTGGGGGAACAAAGACTATCCCCTCTATAAAGAACTCAAAAGCATCGTTGATAAAACAATCGGTGTTATCGGAGGAATTAAAAAAGTTCTTGAAAACGGCGGCCCTATCGATTCCGCTTTTCTTTATGGATCGTTTGCCAAAGGCCAGGAATATTATCTTTCGGACATTGATCTCATCATTATCGGTTCTCCCGACGAAGGCAAGATCCTTCGAGAATTTGAAATAATCGAAAAAAACATAATGCGCGAAATCAACTATAAACTTTATACGCGTGAAGATTATCTCGAGAGTGTTCGACAGAAAGACCCCTTTCTGTTGGGAATTCTTAAAGACCAAAAGACCATGCTGATCGGAGGGGAAAATGAGCTACGAAATATTGTTGAAGGATCATCTCATAAAAAAGCAAAGCCCGGATCTCGGACAGATAAAAAATCAGTTGCGAAGAGCCCGGAAAGATTTGTTGACCGCCGAGGCCGTCATCCCCATTGACTTGACTTGGAGTTTTACGATCGCTTATCACGCCATGATAAGAGCCGGCAGAGCCCACATGTTTTTCCGCGGATATCTCCCTACGACGAAGAATTCGCACAAAACGATCATGGAATTCACTCGTCTGACTTTAGGCGAGGAATACCGAGATTTATTGCTGCGTTTCGACCGGATGCGTAGGAAAAGACATGATTTTATATATGATTCGCAAAATCATACGACCGTATTCGACGTAAAATCGGCGATCAAGACGGCCGGAGATTTCATCGATAAGATTGCTGGTCTGATAGCCGGAGATGAGTCCGAAAGCTAATTTGGTCTGACCAAGCTCCGCATAATCTTTGCAATTTGACATTTGAAAAATAATAAATTATTATATTTTATGACATTAATTATAAAATAACATAAGATATTAATATATCATCTTAGTGGGAGAAAAAGCTATGAATCTCAAAGAGATTTTGGCGGAGTCATTGAAGAAGGAACGGGAAAAGCTCGATTTAAATCTGAAGGACGTATCGACTAAAATGGGCTTTCCCCATTATCAAACCTTGAGAAGTATCGAAACCGCCGAAAGGGAGATAAAGGCATGGGAACTGGCTAAGCTGGCTAAGATTTACGGTCGCGATATCGACTATTTTCTGGCCGGAAAAGATAGCCATGAAGAATCTAAAATCCTCTGGAGAAGTCCGGGAGATTCTTCAGAAAAAAACGAAATCCGTATAAAGTTCCTTTCCTTTTGCCGGAATTACCGGCATCTTCAATTAATTCTGAAAGAAAAGGAAGATTCCGAGCAACAGCCTCTATATCAAATCCATAAAAGCCGGCTGCTCAAAGGGGACGCGTTCGAATATATCGCCGGAATGGCCAAGAGAATTTCAAGCGATTTATGCCTGGGCAGTCGGCCCGCCTGCGCATTATCGAAAATACTGGAGGAAAAAGCCGGAATTAAGGTTATTTTTATGCCTCTTCCTCAAGGGCTTTCAGCCGCTACGACCAAGGGCGATTTCGGCATGGCGATCCTCATCAACTCAAACGATGCGCCCTGGAGGCGGAATTTCGATTTGGTCCACGAATTCTTTCATGTTTTGACCTGGGATTTATTCTCGACGGATGAGGTTTATCGAGAAACGGGCCCGAAGAAGAAAAATAGAATCGAACAGCTTGCGGATGTGTTCGCTTCGGCGCTTCTTCTTCCCGAAGAAGAGCTCAGAAAAGAAATCGGCCAAAGGCGGCGGGGAAAAATTATCGATTATTTAAGCCTTACGGAAATCGCGCGTGAATTCGATGTTTCCATGGAAGCCCTTTTATGGAGACTCGTCAATATCGGAATCATGAGGAAGGAGAAAGTCACGAAACTGCTTGAGGAAGGGAATATTTTAAATATAGATAAAAGCAGCCGCATCAAAAAACAAAATGTCCTCGAAGTCCCGATTTCGCCGAAATATATTTCTCTGGCCATACGAGCGTATCATCTGGGGAAAATTTCCAAGGCCCGGTTTGCGGAATACATTGATAAAGAATTCAGCGCCGTTTCGTCCTTTTTAAAAGACATCGGATACAGTGAAGATAAGGATTATTCCGTTGCATATCGTATTGCTTGATGCGGACGTCATTATCGATTTGCACCGATTGAATCTTCTTTTTTGTACATGCGACAAAGCGGCCATGAAAGCCCTTGGCTTTCTAGGGCTTGGTCATCAAGGAATTTCATTTGAAAAACTTTTATCCCGGAGCGGTATTAAGAAAAAACTGGAAATGAAGCATTCAGAGAGACAATTCAAGCAATTTATTCAAGAAGGCATTTCCATGAGGCTCAGCTTGTCCATGATGAAGAAATAATCGCCTATATAACGGGAAGCGGGGTGGGCTTTCTGGCGTCTTCCTGAGCCCAAGGCACCAACTGGATATTCTCGCCTTTCCATTGTCCGCTGTGCATGCGGTTCGCGTAAGTACCGTTGTAGTCGAACAGTCGCAGAAGAATCAATTCTAAATACCAAATAGAGAGCTGCCATGTGTCACGAATGGCGGGAGACGACACG
>Ga0315282_10006719_pt1 | contig 19126 bp, 16 predicted proteins | sample YL17G07_20_MG_FD_203693 | JGI IMG/M metagenome (GOLD analysis project Ga0315282, IMG submission 203693) | Sediment microbial communities from Yellowstone Lake, YNP, Wyoming, USA - YL17G07_20 | ecosystem: Environmental > Aquatic > Freshwater > Lake > Sediment | place: USA: Wyoming | collected... | reverse complement strand
TTTCGCCGACTCACCGTTTCATCGCTTGTCCGTCAGGGCCGCCACCCCCGGCAGCTCGATCCCCTCCAGGAATTCGAGGGACGCGCCGCCGCCCGTGGAGATGTGGGTCATCTTGTCCGCCACGCCCGCCTGGGTCACCGCGGCCACCGAGTCGCCTCCGCCCACGATGGAGGTGGCTCCCGAGGCGGCGATGGCCCGCGCCACCGCGAACGTCCCCTCGCGGAAGGGCGCCAGTTCGAAGACGCCCATGGGACCGTTCCAGACCACCGTCTTGGCCCCCTGGATCAGCTTCCCGAACGCCTCGCGGGCCTTGGGGCCGATGTCCAGCCCCATCCACCCGGGGGGGATGGCCGTGCTGTCGGCCGTCCGGGTGGCCGCCGTGGCCTCGGCCTTCTCGGCGATGATGTGATCCATGGGGAGCAGGAACGGCACCCCCTTGGCCCGCGCCCCGTTCAGGATCTCCTTGGCCACGTCCAGCTTGTCCGCCTCGAGGAGGGACGCGCCCACCTCCATTCCCTGCGCCTTCAGAAAGGTGTAGGCCATTCCGCCGCCGACCAAGAGGGCATCCACCTTGGTCACCAGGTTCTTCAGCACGCCGATCTTGTCCGACACCTTGGCCCCGCCCAGCACGGCCACGAAGGGCCGGGCGGGATTCGTCATGGCGCGCCCGAGGTACTCCAGTTCTTTGGCCATGAGGAACCCGCAGGCCGACACCGGCACGAACTTCGCCACGCCCACGGTGGAGGCGTGCGCCCGGTGCGCCGCCCCGAAGGCGTCGTTCACGAACACATCGCACAACTCCGCCAGGGCCCGGCTCATGGCCTCGTCGTTCTTCTCGTCCCCGGCATGGAACCGGCAATTCTCCAGCATCAGCACCTGGCCCGGCGGCAGAGCCGCCACCGCCGCCTTCACCGCGTCGCCGATGCAGTCGGGTGCCAGGGTGACCGGCTGCCCGAGCAGCTGGGACAGGCGGGCGGCCACCGGCGCCAGGCTCATGCTCGGCACCACCTTCCCCTTGGGGCGCCCCAGGTGCGAGATCAGCAGGACCTTGGCGCCGTGACCCATGGCGTGCCGGATCGTGGGAAGCGCCGCCCGGATCCTGGTATCGTCGGTCACCTCCTGCTTGTCGTTCAACGGGACGTTAAAGTCCACGCGGATGAGGACACGCTTCCCCTTCAGATTCAGATCGGCGATCGAGACTTTGGCCATCCTCACACCTCCGCGCCCGCCCCGGCGGCTTGACAATCAGGCGCACCCAGAAGGTCCCCGGCAGTCGGGAACATCCTGACCGCCGGATCGCCAGATTGCCCGATTGCCACGGCTCCCCCCGGCCGCTCGCCGACCGTCCTTCCCCCGATCGGGCGCCAGGATTGGTGGGCGCATCCCGCGAAAGCAGCGAGGCGACCGCGGCAGGGCTCGTCCGGCCCCGGCGGTCGCCTCCCGGCGTACCTGTGCCCCCCGGTTGCCCAGGGGATCCGTCGGCTATGTTTCCGCTACAGGCCCTTGGCGATGAACTTGATCAGATCGCGCACCCGGCACGAATAGCCCCACTCGTTGTCGTACCACGCCAGGACCTTCACCATGCTGCCGTCCATGACCGAGGTCGAGGGGCCGTCCACGATCGAGGACAGCGCATTCCCGTTGAAATCCACGGACACCAGCGGCTCCTCGCAGAAGCCCAGGATCCCCTTCAGTTCCCCTTCGGCCGCCTTGCGGAGGGCGTTGTTCACCTCCTCTACCGTGGCCACCTTCTCCACCTCGGCCACCAGGTCCACCAGGGAGACATTGGGCGTGGGCACCCGGATGGCCAGCCCGTGCATCTTCCCCTTCAGCTCGGGCAGGACCAGGCCGACCGCCTTGGCGGCGCCGGTGCTGGTGGGGATCATGGACATGGCCGCGGCCCGGGCCCGGCGCAGGTCCTTGTGGGGCAGATCCAGAATCTGCTGATCGTTGGTGTAGGAATGGATCGTGGTCATGGACCCGTGCTTGATCCCGAAGGCCTTCAGGACCACCTTGACCACCGGCGCCAGGCAGTTGGTGGTGCAGGAGGCGTTGGAGATGATGTGGTGCTTGGCCGGATCGTACCGGCCCTCGTTCACCCCCAGGACGATGGTGATGTCCTCCTCCTTCGCCGGGGCGGAGATGACGACCTTCTTCGCGCCCGCCTCCAGATGCTTGCTGGCGCCGGCTCGATCGGTGAAGCGGCCCGTGGATTCCACCACGACCTGCACCCCCAGATCCTTCCAGGGCAGGGCGGCCGGATCCTTGCTGGCGAAGACCTTCACCGGCTTGCCGTTCACGAGGAGGGCGCTGTCTTTCACCTCGACGCTGCCCTTGAAGGCGCCGTGGACCGAGTCATACTTCAGCAGGTGCCCCAGGGTCCGGGCGTCCGTGATATCATTGACCGCGACCGTCTCCAGCGCGGGGTCCTCGCAGGCCGCGCGGAAAAAGTTCCGGCCGATCCGACCGAAGCCGTTGATGCCTACTCGCGTCGCCATGTCTGACCTCCCTTATGCATCATGGCATCCATCAAGACTGAGTATGCAATGTAAGATGCGGGCATCCACCCCTCACGGGGGCAGCGCGGATGCTAGTCCACGCTGGCGGAAATGTCAAAGGATAACCAGCCCCTGACCGCCTGTCGTCCGGGGGGGTGGACAGCGGCCGTTCCCCTTGGCGACCCCGGCGCAGACCACGGGTTGGGACCGCCCGAATCACTCGACCCTCGCCAGGGTCAGAACGCCGACATCGGCGGCCCCCGCCCGCAGGCCACGGGCCGGGGCTGCCGCGGCTATTCCACACGCGCCAGCGTCAGGACCCCCACATCGGCGGCCCCCGCCCGCAGTAACGTCGCCGCACAGGCGTCGGCCGTGGCGCCCGTGGTGAACACGTCATCCACCAAGAGCAGGCGCCGGCCCGCCACCTCCTGCCGCGCGGCGAAGGCGTCGCGGACGTTTCTGCGGCGAGCGGCGAAGTCGCCGTGCTGCAGGGGTGTCGCCCGCACCCGGCGGAGCGCCCGGGGGAGCACCGGGAGCCCATGGCGCCGTCCCACGGCTCGTGCCAGCACCTCCGCCTGGTTGAACCCGCGTCGCCAGCGCCGCGCCCAGTAGAGGGGCACGGGCACCAGCCCATCCCACTCCTCTGGGGCAAGGTACTGCGGGGCTGCCTCCGCCAGCAGTTGTGCCAGGTGGAGGAGAAGGGAGAAGCGCCGGCCGTGCTTCACCAGCAGGATCGCCGCCCGGGCGATGCCGTCCTCGCGGTAGCGCAGCGCCGCACGGGCGATCCGGAAGTGATCCCGCGTCTCCCGGCAGCGCTGGCACAGGGGGACGTCCGTCCCCAGGATCCCGCCCGCGGCGGGAAAGGGCCAGCCGCACCGCGCGCACCCCTCCGCGGGCATCCGTTCCAGCCTGTCCCAGCAGCGCCCGCACAGGGCGCTCACGCGCCGGCTGTCCAGAGGCCGCCGGCAGATGTGGCAGGGCGTGGGGAAGAGGAGATGCAGGCAGGCGGCCAGGACGTCCCGGGGCGACATCCCTCGCGAGGGGCCGTCAGCGGGAGACATGGCCGGACTGCGGCCCGGTCGCGCGGGCGCCGGCCAGACACCGGTCCAACTCCTGAAGCAGGACGGCCACCGAGGGGAATCGTTTCGTCTGCTCTTTCATCATGGTCTTCAGGATGATGACGCCCAGCCAGCCCGGGATCTGCGGGTTCCGCTCCCGCGGGGAGGCGGGCGCGGTGTGGATGTGGTGGTACAGGATGTCTCCCTCCACGAAGGGGGGCCGGCCCGTGACCATGTGGTAGAGCGTGCAGCCAAGAGAGTACTGATCCGAGAGCGCCGAGATCTCCTCCCCCAGGATCTGCTCGGGCGCCATATAGAAAGGGGTGCCCCGTACCGTGGTCACCTTGGCCATGGCCTCGGTGAGGATGGCCGCCAGTCCGAAATCCATGAGCTTCACCACGCCGGCTGGCGTGATCATCATGTTGGCCGGCTTGATGTCGCGATGCACCACGTTGTTCCGGTGGGCATGGGCGAGCCCCAGGCAGGCTTGGCGGAAAATCCCCAGGCCCCGCGGCAATGGCAGGGTCGATGTCTCGTCCAGGATCTGCTGGAGCGACCGACCCTCCACGTACTCCATGGCGATGTAGACCTCGTCGGTCGAGTGGCCGGCGTCATAGATGGTCACGATGTTCTGGTGCTGCAACGAGGCGGCGATCCGGGCCTCCCGCAGGAAGTGCTCCAGGGCCTTCGGGTCCTCGCGGATGGCGTCGGGGAGGATCTTGTAGGCCACAGGGCGCCGCAGGATCGTATCCTCCGCCAGGTAGACGATCCCCATGCCGCCCCGGCCCAGTTCCTTGACGAGGCGGTAGCGCCGGGTCGGCGGGGTCACGATCTGGGTCGCCTCGCCGCCCGATACCGCCAGGGTGGCCTGGGTCACACGCTCCCGCAGGCTGGCCACCCGCCCTTGGACATCCAGGTAGCTCATCTGCTCCGCCATGACCTTCTCGAAGAGGGACAGGGCAGCCTTGAGATCCCCCTGGCGCTCGTAGATCATGGCGAGTTGGTAGGTCGGGTGGACGAAGTCCGGCGCGATGGGCTTGAGCGCCGCCGCCCTCTCGAATTTCTCCCTGGCCGGACCATAGAGCTCACACTGCAGGAACAGGTCCCCCAGCATGATCGTGGCATCCAGATACTGCTCGGACTCCGGGCTCACCTGCTGGAGGAGGGCAATCCCCTCATCGGCGGCCTGCGCCTCGATCAGCAGGCTTCCCGCCCCGAAGAAGTCACCGGCCGCTTGCAGGACCCGCGCCGCGTCCCGGAGCGCCCCCGCCTGCTGGTAATAGCGCGCCGCCTCCTTCGGGTTCCCCAATCGCTCCAGGGCGGCGGCGGCCAGCGCCGGCTCGCCGGCCGCGGCGTGCATCTCGGCGGCCCGCTCGTCATCCCCGTGCTGCTCGTGCATCGCGGCCGCCTTGGCGTAGTCCTTGACCCGCTCGTACATCTCCGCGGCCCGCCACCATGCCCCGGCCGCCTCGAACTCCCGGGCCGCGTCGCGCTCGCGGTTGTCCGCGACCAGCCGCTCACCTTGCACGATGTGGAGCCGGTCCTCCGCCCCCTGGGCCTGACAGGTGGCGATGGCGCGGTCGTACTGGCGGTGGCGCAGGAACAGGTCCAACCCCGTCTCCCAATCCCCCGCCTGGCAGTAGTACTCGGCCGCCTCGATCTCCAGCCCGTGCTCGCGCAGCACGGCCGCCGCCTTAGCCGGCTGCCCGCCCTGGGCGTACAGCTCGCCGCAGCGGCGCGCCAGGGTCTTCCGGGACCGGACGGCCTCCGGCATCAATTCCGCTCCGCGCACCACCAGCCGGCGCAGGGCACGCTCGAACAGCTGGGCTGCCTGCCCGGGCTGGCCCAGCTTGCACAGGATCTCCCCGCCGCGGTCGAACACCTCGTGCTTGACGTACAGCTCTACGGCTCGCTCCGCCTCCCCCGCGCGCTCGTAGGCCTCGGCCGCCTTGATCTCCTGTCCGCCCTTCTGGAACAGGCCGGCGGCCCGGGCGGAGTTGCCGAGGCGGTTGTACAGCTCGGCCGCCTTGAGGAACTCATTCGCCTGCTCGTACAGCCGGGCCGCCTTCGCCGCCTGGTTCAGCCGTTCCCACAGGCTGGCCGCCTCGGCGAAGGCCCGCCCCCGTTCGTACGCTTCGGCGGCGGCTTCCCAGTCCTCGGCCGCCTCGTAGAACCGCCCGGACTGTACGTCCTCACCTCGCCGGGCGGCGCGGCGGGCTTCTCGGAGATTCTCGGACTTGGATGGGGCCGCGGCGTACCTCCTCCCGTCACCCTGCCACAGGAGATGCCAGACCCGGCTCGCCAGCCAGAGCAGGACGATCCCGCTCACGGCATAGACCGCGTACCTCCGGACGGCGGGATCGTTGAGCAGCGCCTGTACCTCAGCCAGCCGTTTCCACAGCTCCTCGGGGATGGAGCCTCCTCCATCCTCGGCCTGCGCCCAGGCCGGCCCGGCCGACAGAAACGACCAAGTAAGGAACCAAAGACAGATGGCTCGTGGAGTGAAGCGCCGGCAGCCGGAGTGGAGCCGCAGCGCGGAATCGCGGAGAGTGCGGGTCAGGGCGCGTTTCCCGCGATCAGAGGGGGGGCGGGGGGGGAGGACAGCTATGGGGGTGGGGCCTGAACTGTGGCGCCCTTTCGATCCGCACATGCGGCACCCCCGAGAGCCAGGGCGGCGGCCGGCCGGAGCCGCCGCCGTGGCGCCAGCGACCAGAGCCGGGGGGGCGCTCGAGATCAGCTCTCGGCCTTCGCCCGCTCTTCCTCTTCCTGGCACGCGATGCAGAGCCTGGCGAAGGGCAGCGCCTCCAATCGCCGTTCGTTGATGGTTTCGCCGCACGACTCGCAGAGGCCGTACCTGTCCTGCCGGATCTTGTCCAGGGCCTCGTCCACCTGCCTGAGCATCCGGCGCTCGGCATCGCCGATGGAGAGGAGGAACTCCTTGGTGTAGGCGCTGCTCGCCTGGTCCGCGATGTCCTGGATTCCGTCGGTGTTGGTCTCGAGGCTTCCGACGTTGCTGCCGCGAACCTCGCTGATCAATTCCTTCCGCTTGGCCAGCAAGCGCTGCTTGAATTTCTCCAGCTTGGGTCCCTTGAGCGACATCCTCAGTCCCCTCCCGTGGCGGGGGCTCTTTTTCAACCGGGAATATAAATCCTCGCGGAGGCTAGGCCGTGGCTGCTCCTCCGCGAGGTCGGTATCGGCGTCCGCGATGATCCCGCAACCCGCGCGAGGGGTCGCGGCCTCCCCCGCGCGCCAAAGGACCCGCCCACACCGGACCGCGGCCGGCTGTCCTGCCCGGCCCCCCCGGCGCCGCGGAGCGATCAGCCGAAGAGTTGCTGCTTCGGCGCATCTGCCCAGAGACGCTCGAGGTCGTAGAATTCGCGGGCTTGGTCCGCGAAAATATGAACCACGACATCATGGTAGTCAAGCAAAATCCATTGCGCCTCGCCCATCCCCTCCCGGTGCGACATCTCGACCCTTGCCCTCGCGAGCCGTTCCTCCACTTTCTCGGCAATCGCCCGCACCTGACGGGCCGAGCCGGCGCTCACAATCAGGAAGTGGTCGGTGAATGTGCACAGGCCCCGCAGGTCCAGGATCGCCAGGTAACTGGGCTTGACTGTCCCTGCGGCGTCGGCCGCCAGCTTCACCACCTCGGTGGAATCTATGGCCGTCCCTCCCTCTTGTTGGCGATTCAGCCCACCCTGAGGGTACCCGGCAATCCGGCGCTCAGGGGTTCCGGGTTGCCGGGTACCCCTTGGGTGCGCCGGATTGCCAGATTGCCTAGGCGCGGGAGCGGCCGGGCTGCGGCCCCTGGTAGAGCCGGTTCTTGGCCATGTAGGCCGCCACCGTGTCCGGCACCAGGTGCCGGATGCTCCGCCCCTGCTCGACCAGTTGACGGATCTCCCGGGAGGCGATGTCCAAGGAGACCACTTCCACCAGGAGCACCTGTCGCGGCTCGAACTCCCGCTCCACCCGCTCGGGATCGATGTCCGAGATCTTCAGGTAGCGGAACGTGGGATTCCCCAGGATCCTCCGCTGCTCGGCCGTCAGCAGGCGCTCCACCTCGTCGAGGCGCCAGCCCGGTCGCGCCGTCACGATGACCCGCGCCAGGCTGACCAGTTCCCGGGCCTGCCGCCATCCGGACATCCCCAGGAAGGCGTCCACCCCCATGACGAAGTAGAGGCTGGTGTCCGGCCCGGACACCTTCTGGAATTCCCGCACCGTCTCCACGGAGTAGGATTTTCCCGGCCGGGTGATCTCGATGGACGAGACCGTGAAATACGGCGTGAAGACCGTGGCCAGCGAGACCATCTCGTACCGGTGCAGCGCCGAGGCCACCACCACCTCGTCCTTGTGGGGCGGGCGGGCCGCCGGGACGAAGATGATCCGGTCCAGGCCGAAGGCCCAGTAGATCTCCTCGGCCGCCCGGAGATGCCCCAGGTGGATCGGATCGAATGTCCCGCCCATGATGCCCAGGCGCATGGCTGCTCCGGGTGCCGGGCCGGTCGTCACGTCCGGGAATCGCGGACGTGCCCCTCGCCCAGGACGATGAATTTCTGGCAGGTCAACTCGGTCAAGCCCATGGGGCCCCGGGCATGCAGCTTCTGTGTGCTGATGCCCATCTCCGCGCCCATCCCGAACTCGTAGCCGTCGGTGAACCGGGTCGAGGCGTTGACGAAGACGGCGCCGGCGTCCACCGCGCGCAGGAAGCGCATGGCACGCGCATGATCGGCCGTGACGATGGCCTCCGCCAGCCCCGAGCTGTGCCGGGCGATGTGGCGGAGTGCCTCTTCGAACGATTCCACCACCCGGATGGACAGGACGAGGTCGAGGTACTCCGTGTCCCAGTCCTCCTCGGTGGCCGGTCGGAGCCCCGGGACGATGGCCCGGGTCCTCGGGCACCCCCGCACCTCGACGCCGGCCTCCACGAGGCGCGCGACGAAGCCCGGCAGGAAGCGGGCCGCCACCTCGCCGTGGACCAGGAGGGTCTCCATGGCGTTGCAGACCCCGGGGCGCTCGACCTTGGCGTTGTAGGCGATCTCCGCCGCCATGGCGAGATCGGCGCCGGCGTCCACATAGGTGTGGCACAGCCCCTTGTCATGGGCGATCACCGGGATGCGCGAGCCCTCGCGCACCGCGCGGATCAGCTCCTCCCCGCCCCTCGGGATGATCAGATCGATCAGCCCGTTTAGCCCGAGCATCTCTTTCACCACGGACCGGTCGGGCGTCGGCACCACCGCCAGGCAAGCTTCCGGCAATCCCGCCGAGGCCACCGACGCCGCCAGGATGCCGCCGAGGGCGGCATTGGTGCGGAGCGCCTCCCGCCCTCCCCGCAGGATGACCGCGTTCCCCGACTTCAAACAGAGGCCGGCGGCATCGGCCGTGACGTTGGGCCGGGACTCGTAGATGATCCCGATCACCCCCAGGGGGACCCGCATGCGCCCGATCGTGAGGCCGTTGGGCCGGCGCCACATGCCGGTGATCTCCCCCACGGGATCGGGCAGCTCCGCGATCTGCCGGAGGCCCCGGGCCATCGCCTCCAGCCGGGGGGCGGTCAGGCTGAGGCGATCCACGAAGGCGATGGGATGGCCCTCGGACTTGGCCGATGCCACATCCTCGGCGTTGGCCACGAGGATCCGGTCGCGGGAATCCAGGAGGCCGCCAGCCATGGCGTGGAGCGCGGCGTTCTTCTTCTCTCCGGCGGCGCCGGCCAGCACGTGGCCGGCCTCCCGCGCCGCCCGGGCCATCACCCGGATGTCAAAGTCGCTCATCCTACGACCCCTGGAAACCGCATCCCCCTTACCCGATCCCCGCCCCGCATCCCCTGAAAACGCGAAGGCTCACAGGATCCCATTGGTCATTGGGATTTGGTCATTGGTCATTGAGCATTTGTCATTGGTCATTCTCATGGCCCGTCAGGATCACCAGGTTGTCACGGTGCACGACCTCATCATACGGTTTACTGCCGAGGACGGCCGTGATCTCGTGGGACTTCAAGCCCTTGATCTTCTCCACCTCATCCCGGCTGTAGTTGGCCAATCCCCGGGCGAACTCTCGACTCTCCGCATCCACCAAGCTGATTACGTCGCCGGCGCGAAAGGTCCGCCGAGTGGCGCGGATGCCCGAGGGAAGCAGGCTCTTCCCCCCGGCGACCAGCGCCCGCTTCGCCCCGGCGTCTACCACGATCCCGCCGCGGGGCTGGCTGGCAAAGGCCAGCCAGCGCTTCCGGCTCTGCATCCGGCTGCGCGACGGGACGAAGAAGGTGCCGACCGCCGCGCCGCAGACAATGGCGTCCAGCACCTCCGGGCGAAATCCGCTCGCCACCACCGTGGGGATTCCGGCCGTCGCCGCCCGCCGGGCCGCCTGCACCTTCGAACTCATGCCCCCGATGCTGGCGGCGCTGCCCGCATCCTCGGCGCAAAAGGAGGTCACGGCATCCTGCGGACGCACCAGCGGGATGAGCCGCGCCGACTTGTCCCGGCGTGGATCGCCGGTGAACAACCCCTCGGTGTCGGTGAGGATCACCAGGAGATCCGCCTCGGCCAGGTTGGCCACCAGCGCCGAAAGCGTGTCGTTGTCGCCGAACTGTATCTCCTGGACGGCCACCGTGTCGTTCTCGTTAACGATGGGAACGACGCTGAGTCGCAGGAGCGTGAAGAGCGTGTTGCGGGCGTTCAGATACCGGCCCCGGTGGCGGAGGTCCTCCTGCGTGAGGAGGATCTGCGCCACGCGTAGCCCACAGGGCTGGAATGCCTCTTCGTAGGCTCGCATGAGATGGCCCTGCCCCACGGCGGCCGCGGCCTGCTTGAGCGGCAGGTCGCGGGGTCGCTCGGTGAGACCCAGGGCCTCCATCCCAGCCAGGATGGCCCCCGACGACACCAGGATCACCTCCATCCCTCGTGTCCGGAGCGAAGCCAGGGACGCCGCCAACCCGCAGACCATCGGTCGGTCGAGCCCGATCCCCCCGCGAGACAGGACTCCCGATCCCACCTTCACGACCACGCGCTTCGCGTGATCCAGCCATTCCTGGCGATCAGCGTGAGGCGACGCTTTGCGCGAGGTCATGGGATGTCTGTTGCGCGGCCCGGAGCTTTTTCGCGATCTCCTCCACCAGGGCCGGGGTTCCCTCACCCGTCAGGGCGGAGACGGGGACCAGCGGGATCTCGCGCGAGGCGCACAGGGCCCCCAGGCGCGCCAGCCCCTCCTCATGGGGGAGATCGATCTTGTTTCCGGCGGCGATGCGGGGGAGGTCCAGGAGGGCGGGATTGTACTTGGCCAGTTCCTCCTCGACTGTCGCGAGGGCCGTCACCGGATCGCCGCCTGCCTCCGACACGTCCACGACGTGCACCAGCAGGCGGGTGCGCTCGATGTGGCGCAGGAAGCGGATGCCCAGGCCGGCCCCGGCCGCGGCTCCCTCGATGAGGCCGGGGAGGTCGGCCACGACGAAACCGCCGAAGGGCGGAATGTCCACCACGCCCAGATTCGGGGTGAGGGTCGTGAAGGGGTAGGCCGCGATCTTGGGCCGCGCGGCCGAGAAGGCGGCCAAGAGGGACGACTTACCCGCGTTGGGGAGTCCCACCAGGCCGACGTCCGCGATGAGCTTGAGTTCGAGGAGGATGGTCCGGACTTCCCCCGACGTTCCGGGCTCGGCAAAGCGGGGGGCCTGCCGGGTGGCCGTGGCGAAGCGGGCGTTGCCGCGGCCGCCCTTGCCGCCCCGGGCCGCGAGGGCCCGCTGCCCCTCCACCACGAGATCCGCCAGGATCTCGCCGGTGTCGGCGTCGCGAACGACCGTGCCCAGGGGAACCTTGACGATCAGGTTCTGGCCGGATGCGCCGTGCTGGTCTTTGCCGCGCCCGTGTTCACCGCGCTCCGCGCGGTACAGTTGCTGGTACTTCTGATCGATCAGGGTCTGGTAGGAGCGGCTGGCTTCGATGTAGATGCTCCCCCCGTTCCCCCCATCCCCGCCGTTGGGCCCGCCGCGGGGCACGAACTTTTCACGACGGAAGCTCACGCAGCCGCGACCGCCCCCCCCGGCCTGGACCACGATACGGGCGGTGTCAATAAACATTGTCGAATGCGGAATGCCGATTGCGGAATGCGGAATGTCAATTCCGCATTCCCAATTGTGGTTACGGCGCGGAGGTGATGCAAACGAACCGATTGCCGCCCCGTTGCTCGATGCGGACGATGCCGCCGACCTTGGCGAACAGGGTATCGTCGCCGCCGATGCCGACGTTCTTCCCGGGCTTGAAGTGGGTGCCCCGCTGCCGGACGAGAATGCTCCCTCCCGTCACCGTCTGCCCGGCGAAGGCCTTCATCCCGAGGCGACGACCGGCGCTGTCCCGGCCGTTCCGCGAGCTGCCTACACCCTTCTTGTGTGCCATGCTGCCCTCTTTCTGTTCCCGCGTGCCCCCGGCGGCCGCTACGCGACGATTTCTCCGATGCGGACCTCGGTCAATTCCTGGCGGTGACCCGTCTTGCGGCGGTACTTCTTGCGCTTCTTGAACTTGAAGACGTCGATCTTCTCGCCCCGAGTCTGGGCCACGATCTGGGAGATCACCTTGGCACCGGAGAGGGTGGGCTTGCCGACCCGCACCGTGGCGCCGTCCGAGACCAGGAGCACCCGGGTGAGTTCCACCTGGCTGCCCACATCGCCCGGGATGCGCTCCAGGGCGACGACAGCGCCGGGCTCGACCCGGTATTGTTTCCCACCCGATTCGATGATGGCGTACACGGGCACTCCTTCCCTTCAGGCGCGACAACTCACTCGTAACGCTAAGGTGCTTGAAAATCCGAAATCCGCAATTCGAAATCCGAAATAGCTTGAGAGGCCTCCCTGAAAAAACGACCCCGCCTCTCGCCGAGACGGGGAACGTTGTATAACACGCGGGCCCTGCAGTGTCAAGCTTTTCCGCCCTTCGCGGAAGCGTCAACGGGTCAAGTTGTCAAACAGTCAAGTAGTCAGCTCGACCCCGAGTTCCCGCCTCGCCACCCACGATTTGACCGCTCGACCAATCGACCATTCGACGGAACCTACCCCTCCAGCAGCGAGTACTTGCCGGGCGGGTACGTCTCCTCGGGGAGAATCTCGATCTCGCCCCCCAGGCCCTGCTGCAGCCGCTCGATGATCTCGGCCTCCTCGGCCTTCATCCATTCGGTGAGGTCGGGGGCCGCCCGGACCTTGATCCGGGGGAGCCCCTTGCGCGCCATCCGCCATTCCACCTCGCGCAGCGCCTGGTGAGCGATCGAGGCAGTCGAGCGCACCCAGCCCAGGCCGCCGCAGGCCGCGCAGGTTTGGCTGAGGGACTGGTTCAGGCCTTGCCGCACGCGCTTGCGCGTCATCTCGACCAGGCCCAGGTCCGACAGCAGCGACACGTTGGTGGGAGAGCGGTCGGCCTTGAGCGCCTCTTTGAGGTCGGCCATCACCTTGTCCCGGTTCTCCTGCCGGGCCATGTCGATGAAGTCGATGATGATGATCCCACCCAGGTCCCGCAGGCGGACCTGCCGCGCGATCTCCCGGGCCGCCTCACGGTTGGTCTTGAGGATGGTCTCCTCGAAATCATGCTTGCCCACGTACTTGCCCGTGTTGATGTCCACCGACACGAGGGCCTCGGTCTGCTCGATGACCAGGTAGCCCCCGGACTTGAGCCACACCTTGCTCCGCAGGGCCTTCTCGATCTCCTTCTCGATGCCGAAGCTCTTGTAGATCGGCTCGTCCTCCGTATAAAGAAAAAGGAGTTGACGGAGTTCAGGAAATAGGGACTCGGTGTACTCCATGCAGCGCTCGTACTCGACGGCCGAATCCACCACCAGCCGCGTCACGTCCTTGGTGATCAAGTCGCGGAAGATGCGGAAGACCAGATCCAGGTCCTTCTGGACCAGGGCCGGGGCCTTGACCGTCTCCGCCTTGGTCTTGATCTGGCGCCACGTGGAGCGGAGGAACTCGAAGTCGGCCTGGATCTCCGCCTTGGAACGCCCGATGCCGGCCGTCCGGACGATGATCCCCTCCCGCGGGACGTTGACCTCCTCGATGATCTGCTTGAGGCGGGACCGCTCGGCCTCGTTCTCGATCTTTCGCGACACCCCGATGTGGGATTCGGTCGGCATGTACACCAGGTAGCGCCCCGGCAGCGTGACGTGGGAGGTGATGCGGGCCCCCTTGGTCCCCAGCGGCTCCCGCGCCACCTGCACCAGGACCTCCTGGCCCTCCTGGACCAACTCCTCGATGGACGCGTGGGAGGGCCGCCGCGGCCGGTTGCGCTTCTCCCCGCGGCGGGGGGGCGGCTCCTCCAGCTCGGGCGCCTCCTCCTCCCCGTTCCCCTCGCCGAGGGTCAGGAGCTGCTCGTAGTCCTCCATCTCCTCGTAGATGTCCCGAACGTACAGGAAGGCGTCCCGGGCCAGCCCGATGTCCACGAAGGCCGCCTGCATCCCCGGCAGGATCTTCAGGATCCGGCCCTTGTAGATGTTGCCCGCCAGGCTCTGGGTGTGGGTGTTGTCGATCAGGAGTTCGACCAGGGTGCCGTCCTCGATGACCGCCACCCGGGTCTCGACCAGGGAGGAGTTGACGATGATCTCGCGTTTCATTGGTAGACCTTCCGCCTCTCCGAAGGAGTCCGGAGTCCTCCGGACCGGCGAGAAGCCTACCCCTGGCCCTCGAGGGCGAGAGCCGTCCGCGTGATCCGCAGGGACGAGACCATCCGATCCAGTTCGCCGGGGGGGACCCGTCGTCCCAGGAAACTCCGCAGGACAGCCTGGGGTTTCACGCTCCCCCCCAAGCCGGCCCGGAGGGTGAGGTCCCACTGGGGGCACCCGCCCTCCGACCTGGCGGTGAATTCCTGGACGAATGGGCGGGCGTCGAGGACCACCGTCTGGCCCTTCTTGGACACCTCGACGGGGATGGGACCCTGCGCCAGGAAGTCGGCGCAGGCCCCGGCATTGCCGAGGGCGGCGAGGGTGGTGGGGTCCCAGCCGTTCGGCAGCAACCGAACCTGATACGCGGCACCTCGTACCCCGGCGGAAAGCGACGGCCCGTGCAGGGGCGCTTCCCAGGTCCGGAGAATCTTGAGTTCGGGCGGCAGTTGCGCGTTCCAGCGCGCCTGGACATCCGCCGGCTCCACCCGCGAGGTCAGCTCCACCTCCCCGAGTTCCCTCAGGCCCTCGACGCCCACGGCCAGCGCCTGGGCCACGGAGACCTTCGGCTGGGGGTTGAAGCCCTGCGTGTAGTGGAGCGGCACGCCGGCGCGCCGCAATGCGCGCTGCAACGCCCGCATCAGTTCGAGGTGGGAGAGATAACGAAGCTCCCCCACCTTCTGGAATTCGAACCGGATCTTCTGGACCGGTTGCACGGCGTGGTCAGCGCGGGGTGGCACTCGGGCGCTCCGTCCAGCTGGCACTCCGGCAACCTGGCACTCCGGCAACCTGGCACTCTCGCACTCTGGTTCTTCCTGAGCGCCGAGTACCCCCTGGGTGTGCCCGGGCGCCTGATCGCCCGGCCTTTGGGTGCCTGATTGCCCGGCCATGGCGCCCGGCGCTTGATTCTCGGCGCTCGGCGCTCGGCGCTCGGCGCTCGGCGCTATCTCAATCATGCCGATCTCTTGGGCCCAGGTTCGCCAGTTGGGAACGCAGATCTCCCCGCAATTGCTGCAGGGCCCCACATGACAGTCCGGGGTTCCCTTCACCTGCTGGGCCTTCTTGTACTCTCGCTTCATGAACTGTTTCGAGACCCCGCAGTCGATGTGATCCCAGGGCAGCGGCGAATCCAGCTCGCGGGGCCGGTTGGCGATGGCGAAGGGGTCCACGCCCGCATCCGCCAGCGCCTCCATCCAGGTGTCGAACTTGAGCTGCTCCGTCCATCCGTCGAAGCGGCATCCCCGCTGCTGTCCCAGGGCGATGGCGGCACCCACCTCCCGGCCACCCAGCGTCAACACGGCCTCCAGGAAGGACGACTCCACATGATGCCACTTGAAATCTATCCGCGCCTCGCGCAGGCGCGCCCGCAGGTACGCCTGCTTTTCCTTGAGGACGGGCATCGGCTCCTGCGCGAACCACTGGAAGGGTGTGTGCGGCTTGGGTACGAAAGAACTGGCGCTCACGGTCAGGCCGAATCCCCGCGGGCTCTCCCGGCGGGCGATGCGGGCCGATTCCTTGGCCACCCGAACCAGCTCGTCCAGATCCGCCTGCGTCTCGGTGGGCAGCCCGATCATGAAATAGAACTTCACCGACTCCCAACCGGCCCGGGCCGCGTTCTGAACCGCGGTGAAGATCTGATCCTCGTCGAAGCCTTCCTTGTTGATCACCTTCCGCAACCGGGCCGAGCCGGCCTCGGGCGCGATGGTGAACCCCGTCTTCCTCACCTTTCCGATCTCCCGGGCGATCTCGCTGTTGCGATTCAACGCCTCGACGCGAAGCGAGGGGAGACTCAGGGAGGTCTTGTCCGGGACCAGGCTGGCCATGAGCCGTGGCACCAGGTCCCGGAGGCACGACAAATCGGCGATAGAGAGGGACGACAGGGACACCTCTTCGTAGCCGGTCCCGACGCGCGCCCGGTCCACCATCGCCCGGATTCTTTCGGCCGAATGCTCCCGGATCGGGCGGTAGATGTAGCCGGCCTGGCAGAAGCGACAGCCCTGCGCGCAGCCGCGCATCACCTCGATGTTGGCCCGGTCGTGCACGATCTCCATGTAGGGAATGGGGAAACGCCCGTAATCCACCCCGTCGAGCTTCAGGGCGGTCCGCTTGCGCACCACCTCGCCCGGCTCGTGCAGGGCGGGGACGTACATCCCGGCAATCCCCTTCACCGCCCGCAGGAGATCCGCGCGCGATCCCCCCGCCCCCTTCCACTCGCGCACGACGCCGCACAGCTCCAGGGCGGCCTCCTCGCCGTCGCCGATGAGGAAGGCGTCGATGAAGTCTGCCAGCGGCTCCGGCGCAAAGGCCACCGGGCCTCCGGCCACGACAAGCGGGTGCCGCTCGTCCCGGCCGGACGAGCGGAGGGGGATGCCGGCGAGATCGAGCATGTTCAGGATGGTTGCGAAGGACAGCTCGTACTGGAGGGTGAATCCCAGGATGTCGAAGCCGGCCAGGGGAAGGGCGGACTCGTGACTGCACAGCGGGATGCCGTGCCGCCGGAAAAGCGTCTCGGCGTCCACCCAGGGGGCGTACGCCCGCTCTGCCAGGATCTCCGGCCGGGCGTTCAACAGTTGATAGAGGATCTTGAGGCCCAGGTGCGACATCCCGATCTCATAGGCATCGGGAAACGCGAGAGCCATCCGGACGTCGACCTTCGCCGGGTCTTTCGCCGCCGTGTTCCACTCCCCGGCGATGTATCGAGAGGGCTTGCTGACGAAGGGCAGGATGTGTTCTGCGATAATGCTCTGTTGCGAAGCCAGGCGCCCTGGCATAATTCACTCCTTTTCGCCGGGCATCATAGCCCACGGTGCCGTGGATTGCAACCGGGAAGCCTATGTTGAGCCAAGGAGATCCGGCCTGACGCATCCGGCTGGAATAGGCAAGATGCCGTCGGTCAGCGGCCGGTCCCAAGGGGAACCGACAGAATGCGGACGAGTGATGAAGTGAAGACTGCTGGCCCGCGGTGGGTGTGAGATTCATGAGGCAATGCGGTCAGGCGACAAACCGCGAAAGGGAGCGGCACCGGGATCTTTCAGATCCGATGGGCGGGGGTCCGAAATCGCAGGAGATTTTCGGTGCGGAAGCGCCGGCGGCATCGCGGCGGGCTGGGCTCTTCTTGTGCCCGTCCGCCCCGATGCCCCTTGCTGTCCAGAGGGTGTTAGGCGTGGCCTATTTGCAGCTGGCGTTCCGCCTTGGCCAGATCGGCAAAGTTGGCCCGGCTCAGAACGCTCATCATCTTTTCCTGGGCCTCTTCCCAGATGGCGTGCGCGGGACAGAGTTTGTCGCGGCTGCACTCGCCCTCGGCCAACAGGCAGACGTTCAGATAGATCGGGCCCTCGATGGCCTCGATCACATCCTTGACCGTGATGTCGGAGGCCGGCCGCGCCAGCGAGAAGCCGCCCTTGGCGCCCCGGTGCGATTTGACGACCCCAGCCTTCGCCAGCGCCTGGAAGATCTTGGCCAGGAACCGAGGTGGAACGTCCTGTGCCTTGGCGATGGCAGAAAGCATGCTGACCCTGCCCTCGTCCTGCTGAGAAAGATAAAGGACCCCGCGAATGCCGTACTCACCGCCACGCGTCAATTTCATCGGGGAACCTCCTGGATCAGATATTGGGGACAAAAGAAACCTTGTGCGCGCCCTCGAGGCGTTTCAGCAAACAGCATACCAGGAGGGATGTTTCGATAAGTGTTCATATCTCGGATGCGAAGCCGTCTGCAAAAACCGCTAACAAGTTATTATTTACTGTGGGTTAGGATGAAAGCCATTTCTGCCGGCCGAACAGTCGGCCTGGGGAAAGCGGGACATTTTTGATCTTCCGCGGGTAAGCTTTGCGGGAAATACCCCAATCTATGTCTCAATTCCCGCACTCGTCGTCTTGGAAAGGGCCCCTCCAAGTGGAGCCACGGGATGCCTTACCACACGACCCGAAGGATCAGCCGAATTGCGAAAATCGCCAGGGCGGCTGCCAGGAGACGACGGATGGGCTCTCCCGGCATCCGTGTGGAGAGCAGTGCCCCACCCTGCGCTCCGATCAGGACCCCCAAGCCCATGCTCGCCGCCGCGGTCAGATGGACCTGACCCTGCCGCAGGAAAACCAGGGATCCGGTGAGGCTGGTGATCGCCAGCACAAAATGAGACGTCGCTGTGGCGGCGTGCACCGGGACGTTCAGCACTACAATCAGGAATGGCACGTGGATGATTCCGCCGCCCACCCCGAAGAGGCTGGAGAGAATGCCCACCATGAAACTGATGACGACCCCAAGACGGAGGGTGGGAGATCTGGACGACTGAATGTCCCGCGGACCTTCCCCCTCCCCGGCCTTGCGGGAAAGAAACAACAGTTGTCCCCGATGGAGAAAGACAGCAATACACAGCAGGAACCCGCCGAACAGGACGCTGAACCACCGGGGGTCGAGATACTGCACCAGCCAGGCGCCGAGCAACGCTCCCGGAATCGTGGCGGATGCGAAGGCCACCCCCATCCTGTACAGCACGCGGCCCTGCGCCATGTAGGCGATGCTGCCCGAGAGCGCGTTCAGAAAGACGACGGCAAGCGAAGTGCCAACGGCCTGCTGCGGGGTGAAGTGGAACCCCAGCAGGAGGAGCGGAACGATCATCCACCCCCCACCCGCGCCGATGAGGGTGCCCAGAACCCCGATGCCCACACCCGAGGCGAAGAGGAATGCCGCCGTCAGCATCCGGCGTCTCCCAGTCGTTTCTTGGGCCAACCCCAACTCGCAGCGGGCTCGGCCGGCGATCCCCGGCGATCCGCGCGCCGCCGGGAAATAGTCCTGCTGCGCCCCCATCCCGGGATCTGCGGGAAGGCGCCACCTGGAATCCCGAAGCCATCCGGACCCCAGGGTGGATCGCGAATTGCGGCATTCATATCGCGGACTGGGGATTGGGTCAAGAAGAGGCTGTTGGCCGCCGTCTCGCGGCGTCTG
>Ga0315282_10006718_pt1 | contig 19132 bp, 15 predicted proteins | sample YL17G07_20_MG_FD_203693 | JGI IMG/M metagenome (GOLD analysis project Ga0315282, IMG submission 203693) | Sediment microbial communities from Yellowstone Lake, YNP, Wyoming, USA - YL17G07_20 | ecosystem: Environmental > Aquatic > Freshwater > Lake > Sediment | place: USA: Wyoming | collected... | reverse complement strand
TAATAGAGGGCCCCAACTGAACACAATGTCTCTTCCGAAGAGTAAACCCTGGGCTGGGATAAGCTGCATGGCAAGTACCGCGGAACCATCAAGAGTGGGATTTACCCCCGCAAGAGGACCAGGAAGAGTATAGACAGCGATCGCCAAGAACCCCAGGTACACCAAAACTTTTTTCAACAACGAGGCATGCCTGAAACGCAGGAGAGATATCAGGCGTCTTATCATCGTGGGTTTCCCATCTCGGCATTTCTACTGCGCGGACCTAACTATCCGTAAGAACTTGATCAAGCTCAGGTATTGTCTGCCCAAGTATTCCAACTCAAATCTCTCGCGAAACTCCAACTGCGCGTTACTATCTGACTCCTCTACAGCCTCAGTGACTTTTAAGAAGAGTGTTAAACTATAGGAAACTGTAGGTACCTGACTTACCATAAAGGGACATGACGGAAACATATCCCCGAATAAGTTCCGATCCTCTCATCATCACGATGTTCTTCCCGATGAAATATGCTAGGACTGTGGTGAGATCGAAGAGGGTTGAGTTCAAGGCCTGAATTACGTACTAATGAATTCCGAACAAAGTGTACGCGATCCCGAACATCAAAAACGGAAGTGACAGACCACTAGATGAGGTAACTACGGAGCCGAACCCCCCCCACGGCAGTTTTCTATTCCCGGCAATATCTGCGATCTGCATCCTATCAGCAACTGGATATAACCGAATATTTCCCGGAAAGACAAGAGCTAGCAGCGTCGCGCTTCTTACGGTCGTAGCTCTTGTATTGACTGCAAATCTTAGCTTCATCATGACCTTCCTATCATATTTTGGGTCATGGCTTGTATTCCACCTCGATGTTCCTGCTCACTGTGGTTGCAAGTCTCCATTTCGCCACAAAGCGACGATGGTTGCTTTCTGGGACCTCAGCGCTGTTTGCTTCGCTTACTATTGGGCTTGGAGTCATGATTTTCTTTCCCCTAGCGCGGGAGTACTTGAAGCGGTCAAAGCTTAAACTGAATTATCTTAGTCTAAAACGACTTGCAAGCAGTTTACCGTTGCTCCTTCCGTGGGTCGTGATTCTCAGATGGTCGCTGTACAACTTTTGGTTCACCGGGGATCCGTTGCGTTGGCCTCATGCGACAGCGGGCTGGAGCGTGTCATTCAGTCCCCCTTGGGCTTCGCTCGTAGTTTCCTCGTCATTGGCCGCGTTTTGTAGGTTACCATTCGCAATGTGTGTGATCAATGACCACGAGCTCATTACAGAATTTGTGTTGCTCTACGTTGTAACGTACGCACCTGCTCAGAAGAACATTGAAGGGAAGTTTGGCTATTTGGCTACTGATCGTTACTTGGATCTATCTCTCAGCCGTGAGAACCGGCTGGATGGGGGGATTCATAATAGCCCTTCCATTAGGAGAAACGCCCCCTTTCTTCTTAACAATTTCCTTTCTTTGATTCGAATGCTTGAGCACTCGGCATTCACAGACATCAGAGTATTGCACAAGTCTACGTTTCCAAGCCAGGCCAAGTATATCATCATTTTTGCAACCAGTGACAAGTAGGATGCTAGGCAGGGAGAAGGATCCTACTCATCAGCGCATAGATCTCAAGCTCGCAATTGCGAGGTGGTCGAGTCTGTTTGTCTGGAATGGGATGAGTTTCGTTCATGCCTACGACGACAAGGCGTTCCCGGGTTGGCGTAGGGGGAAAATCTGCTGCAGTCGCGCAGACACTGCTGTGTCACTGAAACGTTCCCTCGCGATTTCCTGCGAAGAACGTGAAAGCTTTCTCCAAAGATCGGCATCTTGATACAGCTGAACCACGCGCTCCGCGAATACTGTGGGGTCGTCTGTTATGAAAGCTGATTCTCCATCAATCAGCCCGCTTCCTTCCGCACCTACTGACGTCGTCACTATGGGTAATCCGTAAGCCATGCTCTCGGTAACTTTTTGTTTCAGACCTGCTCCGAACCTGAGCGGAATACATGCGACTTTGCATGAGCGGTAGTAATTTGCGAGTTCTTGGTCTGTGACTTTTCCCGTTACAATAATGTCTTTTGACTGAAGTTTCCTAACGTTCGGAGGAGGATACGCTCCCACAACGAAAAGGTGGACACCTTTGAGCTGGCGAGCTATGATCGGCCAAATCCTTTTCGTGAAGAAATACACCGCGTCGGAACTCGGCGATGCTTCGCCTGCGAGGAAACCGGCAACTAACAGTAAATGATTTCGCTTCTCTGGAGGAGAAACGTCGGCTTCAATGGTGTGAATATTGGGAATAACCTCCACTCTGGCGTTCGGCAGAAACTTGGTGATCTCGTTTTTGTCCGAGTCGGAGACGGCAAGGATCAGGTCAGACTCTAGAAAGGCCTTCTGTTCAGTTGCGAATTCCTCGGCGGCACGCTGTAGAATTTTGGACCTACGTTGGGGGTCGCTCATATGACTTGCTTGACGCATGCTTCTCATAAACCAGAGTGCCTCGCTGTCAAAACAAACTTTGGCTTGCGGGCAGTGCTTTCTCACAATGTCTGCGTACGCGCGGTAGACTGGCGGGCGGCTAAGTACTACAAACTCAAACAGGCGTCCTACTTCCTCGAGGAACTTGAGCTGATCGGCGACCGAACCTGCAAAGACATCTATGCCGACCTGCCTCAGCCTTCTTACATACGGCGTCCAAGCTTCGTGTTCCACAGGCATGTACGTGATTCGATGTCCTCCCGATTTCAGCAGAGTTAGAACCTGGTACATGCGAGTATAACCCGCCCCTTCCAAGCCTGCGACCCTCTCGTCTATGACCAATATCCAAGATCCTGGTTGACGGTCGGCAGCTTTGACCACCATCATGAGGCTGCCGGGCTCAGGCTCCGGGTAATTCGAGAGCTCGTCCTTCCATTTGGCGGCGAAGATCTTTCGGTGCTCGTCCATCAGCCGGATTGCTTGGTCCTTTGCGGACGATCCATACTCGTGGTGTGTGACCTCTGCCTCGGGTTGGTAAAGTATCCTGTACCCTTTGCGCCTTAGTGCCATGCAAAGGTCGGTATCCTCATAGTACGCAGGTGCATACTGTTCGTCAAATCCGCCGATTTCCGTGAAAAGTGAACTGCGTACCAGAAGACATGAAGCAGAACAGTAGTCTGCGTCTCTTACGTATGAATAAAGAGATTTGTCAGGTATGTCTCCTCGCCCCAAGGCGTAACCAGTTCCATCTCTCCATAGGATTGAGCCGGCTTCCTGCAAGAGACCTCCCGGATAGATCAGTTTGCCCCCCACGGCGCCAATACGCGAATCACGTTCTATAGTGTCGACAAGGACTTGCAACGCCTCGGGCCGCATCTCCGTATCATTGTTGAGAAATAGCAGATATTCCCCTTTCGACATACGGGCACCTCGATTGCATGCAGGCCCGAATCCACGATTGTTGTCATTAAGCACCACACGGACTCCGCGAACCTTTTCTTTGAGAAAGCTAGGGGTGCCGTCTGTTGAGCCGTTATCAAGAACGATCACTTCGAAGGGAACACAAGTTCGAGTACTGCTCGATAGGGCCAAGAGGCACTTGCGAGTGTAATTGATCCTATTGAATGTAACGATGATGATCGAAACCAGCGGTTGATTCGAGGTAGGGAGAGTTAGCTCTTCAGATTCCGCGATGGGTAATTGTACGCTCTCGTTGGAAGGCTGATCGCCCAAGGTACTGGGTCTCATGAGATTCTTGTCTAACACAACTTCTCGGAGGTGCGTCCCATACCACTCGGTGTAGCGGCTGAGCAGCGGTTTGGCGGAATCATGCGCGATCCCCCAAGAGAGAGCCCACTCGAGGAGTCTGATGTAATCTCCGCGGGCAGCTTCTGGGTATGCGGTCTGCAAATCTTTCCTTGAATAATAGACAGCTAACAGCAACCGAAGGGGATCATCCAATCTCTTCTCCGGTTGGTCAAGCATGTGCACCCCTAGTTCGTAGGGCGTGTCTCTGGAAAGGTTTGGGTTATAGTATGGGTCTCCCCGTTCAATCAGCGGACGCCATCGGCTGAGGAAGAGCTCTCTTGCTTGATCCTCATCCGCGGACTTGTCGCCTATTCCTCGCGTTGCACCGTGTCTGTGCTGTAGACGTGCAAATGGAGTGTATACTGTTCGGTAACCGGCTTGTCCGAGTCTCAGACAGAAATCCACGTCTTGCCACGCACGGCCTAACGACTCGTCAAACATCCCCTGATCGATGAAGAGCTCTTTCTTGACCATCATGCAAGCAGCTGTAACTGCAGCGCAGTTTCGGCACACAGCGGGTAGGTCATAGTATCCTAGATCGTCGGCACGAATCCCAGCGTAGTGTTCTGCTGGCCCCCGGAGCCCAAGTATGACGCCGGCATGTTGTACGTAGCCGCTCGGATAGACAAGTTTTGCACCAACCGCTCCGACGCCTGGTCTCTGGGCATGTTCCAACAGTGCCTCGATCCAGCCCGGCTCGATCACCTCTGTGTCATCGTTTAGGAAGATTAGGTACTCGCCAGTGGCCTTCTGAGCGGCCCAGTTGTTGACTTTGGAGTAATTGAAAGGTGCAGAGTCAGGAGGTCGTAGCACGCGGCAGTTCTTGAATTTAGCCGCGACTTCTCGTACTCGCTCTCCGTCAGATGAGTCCAGAACAAGAACCTCAAGGTTTGGGTATGTGCTTCGCATCAGGCTACGCAAGCAGTTCTGCAAGAGAGATGGGCTTTTTGTCGGAATCAGGATGCTTACGATTGGACGCTCCTGTAATCTGTATCGAACGCGATACCGCCCTCCCGGTCCCATCTCTTGTACATCTGCGTCAAACCCCCGCCTTTTGGACGCTTCTTGTAAAGCCTTGATCGCGGCCTTGTACGCATACGGCTTCGCGTTTGTCGAGCTAGCCGCGGAGCCTTTCGCTTTGCGCCAGCTGTAGAGAACCTTAGGTAAATGTCCGATCCTTTCGGTTCTCTCGGTGAATCTGAGGACTAGGTCATAATCTTGACTTCCATCATACCCCAGGCGGAAACCTCCGATCTCTTCGACAATGCTTCGTCTGAAAACAGAAAGGTGTGGCACGTAATTGTAACTCATCAGCAATTCAGGTGACCAATCAGGCTTAAAGAAAGGCTCTGATCGCATCCCTCCTTCGTCTATGCGGTCCTCGTCGCTGTAAATGAAGTCCAGTTCGGGGGTTGTGTTAAGAAGTCTAACCACCTCGTAAAGAGCTTCTGGACTGATTTCGTCATCGTGATCCAGAAATGCCACGAAGTCGCCTGTCGCCAACGCAAGAGCCTCATTGGAAGCTCCGGCGATGCCAAGGTGCTGGTGCAGGTGCTTGACCTTGATCCGTTTATCCTTCGCCGCATACTCGTCAAGCATGACCATTACTTCGACCCCATCGGACGCATCATCCGCAATGCACAGCTCCCATTCGGTGTAAACCTGATCGAGTACAGAACCCAAACATTTCCTCAACCATCTTGGATCTGTGTTAAACACCGGTGTCACTATCGATATCCTTGGCTTGTAGTTCAGAGAGGCTATTTCCTGCCTGATTCTAGCAATGTCTTCCTCGGTCAGGCGAGTCATTTCCAGCCATGTCGGATAGATTGCACCTGTGGATGTAACAAGCTCCGGTGAGGCGACGGGCCTGGCAAGTCCGAATTCGCGTCGTTTGATTTTAAGCCATATCTGTACAAGAAGACTGCGAAAGCCTTCTCGCCGGGCGACCTGAGTCATCGCCGTGGCGATCTTACGAAGCTCGCCTCGCTTAGTCCCGTCCGGCATTAGTCGCACTAGCTTTGACACAAGGAATCTCACTGTGCCGTACGTGAAGCTTCCTCGAATGACCTCGAGCTCTGCTCTGACTTGATTCAGCTCCTCGCCTAGCTTGGACCTCTCAGCCTCCAAAGCCTGAACGCTAGATTCACGCTGTGAAAGCTCCGTCTTTGTTCGATTCAGCTCCTCGCTCAGCTCCCTTAGCCTGTGCCACGGGTTTGCTTCATACCAAGGCGCGTCGCCAGCCAGTAGCTGGTGCGCGCTGTCCTCGCCTGAAACGGCCTGTTCCTTGGCCCAATACAGTAGACGTGAATAGTCCCCTTTGTCAACCTCCGGAAAAGTCGACTGCAGGTCAGGCCTCGCAGCATATATCAGCAGGAGCTTGCCAAACGGATCTTTCAACCGCTGCCCAACCAACCTGTAAGCAATCGGCCCGGACAGTGAAGGCAGCAAAGAGTCTCTGTCATTAATCGTGGTCTGAACTCGTTCTTCTCGCAATCGGTTCTCTTGGTTCCTCTGAGAATCATATTGAGGATATAGCTGCCTGATTAGACTCAGGAGGACGTCCTCAGCATCTTTTCTTGGCAAGAGTGCTCTAACGTAGGCTCGACGAGAGAGAAGGTAGTAGTAGAGGCTTCGGAAGAGCATGTAGTCGATCGGTATGACGCCTTTCCATTTCCACTCATCGTCAATATACTCGTACTGCTTCGCATGATCGTCCCAGATTACGTTCCAGAAAGTGAAATCAAAGCTGTCCCCTCGTAGGAGAGGATATCCGAGGTCATCCGAACTGCCATTCGAAAATCTCGAAAGCAAGCATCTGCGATATCGCTTTACAACTTCAAGGATGGCGGTGAACGGGTCGACTTGAAAGAGAGCCTCGTCGAGGGAAAACGTTTCAAGATCTCCAGCCTTCCATTTCTGTCTGCTCCATCTTTGGCTAATGAAAGGGTTCTCTCTGTATGACTTGTCGAGTTTGGTCTTCTCGATCCTAGGTTTCGGGTCCGCGTAGAGCGACGTGACACATTGATACCAACGGGCTCTTTGACTCGTTTGCCGTCGAGCGACCCATGGGGATATGAGTTGACGCGTTTGGGATTTCGAGGCCAGCACAAGAAATGAGTTCGCGAACTCGTGCAGCAAGCCAGCACGACACAACTGTCGTACTGCGAGACCCTCATGGATGTAGTAGTCCCTTTTTCCCGCGTAGTCATAGAAAGGTATCTCTATCCAGTTATGCAGGAAAAGCGAGGCTGGCGGTATCGGAGTATCGCGAATGATTGTTCTGGTGAACTTGTAGTCTGGAAAAGGGTAGTAGAAAGTAAAATGATTGAGACCCCCCCGACGAAGGAGTGATTCGATCTGCTTCTCGCTGAAAGTAACGGGCGACTTGGGATTCGGATAACCATGTATGCCGTCGAAGAGTCTTCCCGTGTGATCCTCTCCGCACCCGCTCCAGTACTTAAGTCCGAGGGGATTTTCCACCGCAAGAATCAATACGCCGTTTCTTCGAAGTGCAGACGCGCCTAGTTTCAACGTTGAGAGCCAAGCGTCCTCCCGACTCGCAGAGGGTCCGTCATTGAGCATAGCGGCATATTCCAGAACACCAATCAATGTGACGATATCATAAGTTGGCGAGAACTTCACATTCTGAAACGGGGAGGCATACAAATGGACATTTGCAAGGTCTCTGCAACGCTCCTTGGCGATTTGAGCGCGAAGCAGGCTACCTTCAACAGCGTCCACCTTCCTGAAGCATTCGCCGAGATAACGAGTGAGAGCGCCACATCCAGCTCCCAGCTCAAGAACCTTCGCGTCGCGGGGGAGCCAATCCAGCGCTCTGAGCAAGTCCGCTCGTTGCTTGCTCAAATGATATTGGGAAGGCCAGTCAGTAATCTCTTTCTCAAGCTCCTCCGACATCGAACCCCTGTCGGTTGCTGCCTTCACGATCTGCAACAATCGCTTCTCAACTTCAGGGCCATCCGTGTACGCGAAGGACCCAGAGGCGGCTAGCGCAGGCACGTAAACTCCTGTGGCGTGGTCCAATATGAGGTCGCGCAGTCTCAATCTCGAATCACGCAATCCTTCGATTCCACTGCTCCTTTCCGTACTGAAATCAAACTCCCGTGTCGTTCCTGTGATCGGTTCCATGCCTAGTATGAGCTCGCATTACTTTTCTTCTCAGCAATAAGTACGTTTAAGTTGTTCGGGAAGGAAAAAATCCTTCCGTAAGCTCTCACGGTGACACTCTTTGGTTCCAGAGAGCTTCAGGCAAGGGCGTTGAGTTGATGAAAGCGCCGATGAATGGCGGTACTCACCCCAGAACGAACTAGCCAAATCAAGCCATTTACGTCGTGCTTCAAGAAATGTACGAGTTGCGGAACCTACTGCTGGAATCCAAGGCTATCGCAGATAAACTAAGCCATCAAGAAAAGAGTTAGTAATACTGCTCGCCATTGCGTATGTTTGAGGTGAGAAAGGAAATCTTGACGGGCTCGACTGCATTCAACTCCTCTCTTTTTGAACGCATAAGACATATGCCGACCCCCGATCCTCGGGCCGTTCATTCCCAGCGAGTTCATTCGTGGTGAATTCGATGACGTCCCACGCGGTTCGAGCTATCATATCGAACAGGTACCTGAGGCTGAAACGGCAACCCTACGACCAGCCCGGCGCCGGTGTTTCGAAGTAGTCCCTTTCACCACGGGCTAGTGAGTAAACAGTCTGAATCACTAGCGCCACGCGGATTTGCCTCGCGAGTTTTCCCAAGAGAACCTCTGGATCCAAGAGATGGTAGAGTCCTCCTGCGCAGATGCCAAAATCATAGGTGCCCTGAAGATCATGTACATCAAGCTGTTCGAAAACGATCTTCTCTGCATTCCCGAGAAGTCCAGTGATGAGGCGAGCGTGCTCCAATTCGTTCTTGTCCAGGTCCACCCCATACATTCTATCTGCGCCGGCCTGGATAGCGTAGTTTGCGTAGAAGCCATCGGCGCAAAAAAGCTCAACTCCGTTAGCCTTGTTCTCGCAGAATCGTATGGCCTCTGAAATATATCTGAACAGCTGTTCCTGTTTACATCGCTGATTCGGAGCATAGATTCCCGGACGCTGCCGCGTTTTGAGTCCAAGAATCGCAAAGTCATGGTACCATTCTTCAGTAACTAATCTGCAGTCCACGAAAAGACCCTTCGCTGGAACAAGGTTGGTTCTGCGATATCTCCCATTCTGTTCCGAAAGGATGCTCGTCCGACTGGCTGGTGTTTGGTCTCATTGACGCTGGCCGATCATAGTAGACACCAGCATTAGAAGACGATGCATCAGAAATCGGCGGGATCTGTGTTCCGCTCGAAGTCGCCCTCCAGCTGCGCTTCCCTCCTTCTTCGGCATCGCCCTAGAACTGTCGACCAATACAATCATACCTGACTCGCTTCCTGATCTTTTAGTATTTCGAACAAACAAGTAAGTGAAACAGGAAGGTTTTTCTCAATAGGCGACGTTGACGAAAAGGAGACAGCGTTTGTTTTCCCGTTTGGACGCTTTTCGAAAACTGAAGACCTTCTTAACGGACGATTACGATGTGCTTAAAGGTCTTCTCGAGAACGACGTCAATGCGCACGAGAGATTTCAAAGGCGGGAGTTCTTTCGGCGAGCGTTTCATGCGCTATCGTATAATGGAATCGACGGCGACTACGCTGAGTTTGGATGCGGGAAGATTACGTTCGCGTTGGCATATGCAGAATCGCGTCGAGCCAAATACCCATGTCATCTTTGGGCTCTCGACTCGTTTCAGGGGCTTCCACCATTGGAGATTCCTGTAGACCTACACCCAATGTGGGTTGAGGGCCTCATGTGCACCTCATTGGAAGAGTTTAGAGATACCTGCCGCCATAACTCGATTCCAGAGTCTGACTACGATGTTGTGCCAGGCTTCTACCAAGACACACTCCGTAACGGAGACACGAGCACCAACTTACCGAGCAACATCTCATTAGCCTACATTGATTGCGACCTCTATAGCTCTACTCGCCTGGTTCTGAAATTCCTTTCAAACAGGCTTAAGCATGGAATGATCATTGCTCTAGATGACTACTTCTGCTGGTCAAAGAACACGGTTTCCGGCGAACGAAAAGCCTTCGCTGAGTTCTTTGACGGTCACGATCGGTTCTCCCTCCTTCCATACTGTCAATACAGTTGGGGGGGGATGTCGTTCATTCTCGAAGACAAAAGACTTCTGACTAAAGCAGGAACTAACTAATGAACGCCAGGTCTCGCCTCGTTCATCAAACGCTCCACATCTTCGGATTTGGTAATTATCGGTAGGTCATACCCCCGGTGACCATCGAATTTTCGATATACCTTCCACTGCCCAGTCTCTTCGTATCGGTTGAGCTTCTCCGCGGGAATTATGTAGGTGCTTCTTTCTTGACCAAAGCGCAAGTACTCCTTCTCCAGGTTCCATCTTCGCATATCATCCTCCGAATACCTTGCGAGTCTTTCGCGCACTTTGCGTAGTCCATGCTCGTATCCTCTGATTTCATAGTGGCGCAGAACATAGCGAGTCGGACCTAGGCTCACCTTTGTTCCTTTAGGGAAGATGGGCAGATGCCCTCCTGATGTCCAGATGTCAACGCCATCATAGTTACGCCAGGCTATGAATTGGTAACAGTCGTTCCACGAATAATGTCTGATTCGCTTTCTTACGTCCCTTACACTTGGATCGTCTTCATCGGTTGGCCAAAACTCGAAATCATCAAATTGTATCAAGTTGTATCCGGCGTCGTGCTCGCGCTCGATTGACTCGCACAAAGTCGCTTCTTTGTACGGGGATTCAAGGAACTCATCGGCGTCCAGGCGCAGCATCCAGTCCGGCTTGAAGACACGTGCGCGGTCGTAAAGCGTTTGGAGCATTCGCGCCAAGTACCACTTGTCCGTAATCATCCGATCCAATTCCAAGATCTCGCTCCCCACATAGCGTTTGAGGATCTCATAGGTGCCGTCTGTTGAGCCATTGTCGATCACAACCAGAGGAATCCTCTGAGAAGCCATGTGATCGATCAGTTGCTCGATTATATCAGCCTCGTTATACACGAACATCATTCCGATAACTCTGAACATGTATCCCCACGTGACCAAGCGATTTCCTACAAACAATCCTATAAGCGGTATTCATAACGCCAACGCCTATTCACGCTGAATCCGTAAGAACGAGCGGCCGCTACAGTACGAGGCTGACCGTGACGACTAGCATATGGTTTTGTTCCATACTGGAAAAGAGGGAAACAAGGGGGGAAGCGTCCTTCAGAGATGTTGGGTCTACTGTCATCATTTCTGAGAACTATGTTAGTTTGCCTTTTCCTTCAGACCCGTCACTTCAGCTCGTAACTGTTCAACTTGGGCTGATAGAGTTTTGATAGCTTGTACAGCCAATGCTAGTATGGCTAGGTGGTCGTAGCCCTCCGCGTAGCCGGGCTCCGCCCGATCCCAATCCACAATGGTTGGAAGAACTTTGCCGACCTCTTCCGCTATGAAGCCCATCGTCCTCTTGGCGGGGGTTTCTTTGCGGTTGTAGGCGACGGGATGAAGCTGCGAAAATCCTTACTCCACCAACGGATTGTCGTAGCGCCTGATTGTTTCGACGACCTCTCTGCGGACTAGATCACTAGGGAGATTTTCCTTGCCTAGGACAACTCGATCCTTGGGATAGTAACTCTTTATCAGTGCTTCATAGGTGGCGAGTATCACTTCATCCTTGAAATCACCCGGCTTTTTTGGGCCTACAAGAGGATTAATGAAGATGCCGTCGGCAAAAGTCAGAGCAGCCTTCTGCAAAGCTTCGTGACCCATGTGCGGCACGTTTCTGGTTTGGAAAGCCACAACCTGCTTCCAGCCCTTTTCCCGAAAAGCACTTTTTGTCTCCGCGGGGCTTAGCGTGTACTTGTCAAACTCTGTCCTTAACGGACGAAGGACCTTGACTGATCCAGCAATGAGGGTGTCGCCCATTTCGATTGTGCGAAGAACGCCCGGGTGGTTCGCGTTGTCGGTTCCGTACACCCTCTTACAGAACTCCTTCTTATCATAAGAAAAAATCTCTTCGACTCCTACGGTGGAATGGACTTCGCCCTGCACCAGCGACAGGGCCACCATCTCCCCTTCCCTGATGCCCGAGATGTCACTGTTGTTCATGTCCAGCACAATCGGAATACTCCACGGCTCGTCGTTCGCAAGACGGCCGCGATTCAGAACGCTTGTGTAATCCTCGGACCCCATGAATTTGGTCAGGGGTGAATAGAGCCCGTTCGCGATATTCTCCACATCAAACAACAAGCTGACATTCACATGGAGTCGTGGGAGCTTCTCGGCTGCTTCGGGCGAAATCGTGGGCCGTTTCCCCCTGCTGAATAGACGGGCTAATCCTGCGGCCCCTATTTCTGTGTCTCTTTTTAATCTCTGGGCGCACATGTTCAACTGCTCGCGGTTCGCAGGGCACCGGGACGAACGCTTATGACGCTGGTTGTGGGACAGAGCTCAACATATAGGCTCGGAGCGGTGCAGAACAGTTGTCTAGGGATTTTCGTAACTATTTCGATATCTTGACGGTTCTGGCCGAGAAGGACTTTAAGGTCCGTTACAGGAATTCTGTGCTAGGTTTTGTCTGGGCTCTTCTTAACCCGTTGGCGTACATGGCGATTTTGACGCTGGTCTTCTCCTACCTGCTTCGGGTTACGATTCCGAACTTTCCTGCGTGGTTGCTGGTGGGCCTTTTGGTTTGGAGGTTCTTTTCTATCGGAACGGCTCAAGGCCTATTCAGTATCGTGGGCAATCCTTCCCTGGTAAGTAAGGTGTACATCCCACGCTACCTGATCGTCCTATCCAACAACCTAGCCAACTTCATCGGTTCAAGCCTAGAATTCCTAGTCCTCCTGCCATTACTCGTGTGGTTGGGTGTGGGTCTGAGCGCATATGCGCTTATTCTGCCGCTCCTCATGGTCCTAGAATTCCTGCTGGTGTTTGCGCTCTCCCTTTCCCTCTCGGCGCTGAACCTGAAGTATCGCGACTTCTACCAGCTCTGGGACATTGCCCTTCAGCTGGGTTTCTGGCTTTCACCGATAGTCTATGACGCCAGCCTAATTCCAGCAAGGTTCCGTCTATTCTACTCCCTTAACCCTATGACCAGCTTGATTGAAGCTGTGAGGGAGATCTTCCTTCAGCAGCAGCTCCCGACCGCCTTTGACGTGGCAGTGGTTCTGGCGAGCGTGATCCTCTTTCTCGCCTTGGGGCTGTTGATATTCCGACGCTCGGAGAAACGGTTCGCCGAGGAGCTTTAAACATGCCAATCGTAGCCGTGGAGAACGTCTGGAAACGGTTCAGGATCCCCCATGAAAAACGATCGACGATCCTAGATCATATTGCGGGTGCCCTCTCAGTCCTCGAAGGCAAACGCTACGCGTACGAGGAGTTCTGGGCACTGAAAAAAGTCAGCCTCGAGCTCGGGGAAGGAGAGTCGTTAGGGATAATAGGCCCGAACGGAAGTGGGAAGAGCACGTTACTGAAGCTCATTGCTGGAGTCATGAAACCGGACATAGGGACGATTAGGACGAACGGGACAATCGCTCCTGTGCTTGAGCTCGGCATAGGATTCCACGGCGATCTAACAGTCAAAGAGAATGCTTCGATCTATGGCGTACTAATGGGCCTACACCGCTCCGAGATGAAGAAGCGGACTGAAGCCATACTCGAATTCGCAGGCCTAAACAGGTTCCAGGACGCGAAGCTCAAGACGCTCTCATCAGGTATGTCGGTCCGGTTGGCCTTTTCCATCGCAGTCGAGACCGAGGCGGAAATATTCCTCGTCGACGAGGCGCTGGCTGTAGGCGACATGGAATTCCAGCAAAAATGCCTAGACAAGTTCAGGGAATTCAAGAAAGAGAAGAAGACCATAGTGCTTGTATCGCACAGTATGGGACTTATACGTGAGTTCTGCGAGAAGACCCTCTACCTCCTAAACGGTGAGGTAAGATCGTTCGGTTCCAGTGAAACAGCCACAACCCGATACCTCGACGACCTTAAAGCCGTCACCTAGACGAGCGATAAAATGTGGAGCAAGACTGCAGGTTCCGACTCTTACTTGGTGGCACAGTACTGGTAGCTGAGCCACCCTTTTCCGGCGCTATGGTCCTGCTTAATGTCGACCACTCTCGCCCCGGTACTTTCGAGGAATTTTACGGTATCGTTTCTCTTCAAGCCGTGCATCTCGAAACGTGGTTGCCCTCCATATCGAATTCCAGCATAGACAGCCCGCATGGGTCTGCGTAGGATTGAATTGACGAATTGCCGCAATGATGTCATTTCGCTCGGCAGTTGGAATATGAGTAGGCCGCCTCGAGCAAGAACTCTTAAGAATTCTCTCATGTAGCTCATGAAGTACTGTTTTTCCATGTGTTGTAGTGTAAGACTGGAATAGATGAGGTCGAGGGTGCCGTCTGGAAATAATTCCAAGTCGTCTCTTTCATTCAAATAGTATTGGCACTTGTCCCCATGATGGTTGTATTTGTTGGCTAGTGCTATCATCGTAGGCGCAATGTCCACGCCGTAGACCTCGTCGAAGTAGTCAGCCAGCGGCTGCGTAAGCCTTCCAATACCGCAGCCGAAATCGAGGGCCCTTCTGTGAGCGATCTTGATTTGAAGCGATTCCACATACAACATGAGGCCGGCCGTTGCCATACTCAAAGAGTACGTTGAGAATGTGACGTAGACCGGCGTATTCTGTAGGTTGCCTGCGTGCAATGCGAGGATACATGCGGCGCAATATCTCCTGCTCGCTCACCTTCCTTCGACTTTGAACGCGCAGACGATAGGCGTAAGCGGTCCTCAGATTTCGCATGTTCCAAGCAACTGCCTTAAGGACGACGACCGCCTTTCTTGGCTCATAGATGAGAAAACCTGACATTATGAGGAAGCTGTACAGGAAGTAGTTCCTCAATGCCCACGCTAGCGAGGAACCACAGTTCTTTACTATTGCACGTAAGAGGTTCCTGTGGCAGTAGTATAGCCTCAGAGGAGTCACTTCTCTGCCGCCCGTCGTTCCCCCCAAATAATGGGCAATCTTGGCATTGGATGCGTATCGGACCTTCCATCCGAGAAGTCTAAGCCTCCAAGAGAGATCGGGATCTTCGAGATACAGAAACATTTCTCCGTCGAATTTCCCTGCGTCGATGAACGCTGATTTCCTAATCAGAGCGGCTCCTCCGCAGAACGCGAAGGGCTCAAAGCCGTCCTGATACTGATTCACGTCGGGCTCCTCTCTTCCTATGTCAACGAAGCCTCTCCAGTATGGAATGCCCATTCCTCCCACAGACTCCAAGAGGCGGTGGTCTTCCATTGAAACCACCTTGGTAGCCACAGCGGCAACCTTTGGGTCTTCGTTTGCGATCCGAACGAAAGAACTAAGCCACCTAGGGTTCAGAACCTCAGTGTCATTGTTTAAGAGGACAACATACTCGGCTTCAATCTGATCGATCGCTCTGTTATAGGCCTCTGCAAATCCCAAGTTCTTCGAATTCTGAATGATCTTTACAGAAGGATATTTCTGTTGAACATATTCGACGGAGCGATCGATGCTTCCGTTATCAATTAGGTAGACTTCATAGTTTGGATATTTCGTATCTAGCACACTTGACAAGCATCGAGAGAGCCATCTTAACCCATTGTAGTTGATCACTAAGACTGCAACCATCGGAGCAAATTGCACAGGTGATCATCTAGCCTTCTAGGGAATGACCGCAGTCCTTCTCAATCCGAAATCAGTTATCAATTCACCGCTTGACCTAAATGAGCGTTAGGTTACGACTCTCCGGCTAGAGGATAAGTGTCTGCTTCCGCGATAAGGAAGAGCAACTCGGCATAGTTTTAGGATAGTGTGACTTTAAGGTGCTCAAGAGCTCGTACATAATTCACACCGAGAAACCAATTCCACTCGCCATGTCACTTGGTATCGCAAAACGGTGAGGTAAGAGCGTTCGGTGCCAGTGAAACAGCCGTAAGCCGATACCTTAACGACCTTACGACCGCCACCTAACTATGCGTCACAACCGGCAAGTTGACAGCTAGGAAAATCGCGGCCGTAGTGCGACGAAAAATATGATGTCACTGAGCATCTAGGTCGATGAAGCCCGTGAGAGTTGTCGTCGTGAATAGCTTTTTCCCGCAACGCTGGTCCCATTCTTACTTTCGATCGATATAGGAGGTCTAGTCTACCTCTCGCAAATCTGCGGGTAACCGCTTCCACGGAACGCACGCCCATTTCGAGGTACAGCCATAAATGAGGGAAAACAGGACTCGTCAATCATAACGTCATGAGATCAGAGGCGCACGCTGGGAGACTATCCCTTAAGACTCTTGGTAACGGACGGTATGGGATTCATAGGCTCAAACTTCATACGCCACATGCTGGAGGCCCACAGCGGTCTTTCGATAGTAAATCTGGATAGGTTGTCGTACGGCTCAAATCCAGTGGCATATGCGTTTTTTCTCAAGAGCTAGCTCCTTGAAGGCCCAATCTGTCCGCGTGTGCCCTGTTGTGATCAAGATACGGCCGGCCGGCCGTCACATCTCAGTCGCCATCACTGTCCAGATGATGCTTTAAGCCTCACCATACGAGGGCGGGTGCGCACGCTCGGTTAATGCCTGTTTGTTGACCGCAAAACGTAAACCCGCTAATGACTTTCAATCTTAGCAGCGTTATTGTAGGGCCAGAAGCGGGATTTGAATTGAAGATAGTCGCGGCGATCCCAGCGTTCAACGTGGAGACGACAATAGCCAAGGTCATAGCACGTGCCGTGGATCATGTCGACGAGGTTCTGGTTGTAGACGATGGAAGTCAAGATGATACTCCCCTGATCGCCGGAAAACTGGGAGCAGTAGTCTTGACGCACGATAAGAATCTAGGAAAAGGCGCAGCGATTCGGGACTGTTTTGATTGGGCGAGGAAGAATGGTGCAGATGTGCTTGTCACATTGGATGGGGATGGTCAGCATGATCCAGCGCGCATACCTGAGCTTGTTGGGGCACTGCAGAAGTCTGAGGCTGATGTTGCAATCGGTAGCCGAATCTCCAGACCACCAGACATGCCAAAAACAAGGTGGATGGGAGAACGTTTCCTCGACCACGCCACGCAGGTCAAGGTTGGCGATCGAGTTATTGATGCGCAGAGCGGTTTCCGAGCTTATTCACGTAAAGCTATCGAGGCCTTGGTGGCCGCGGAGTATGGCATGGGCGTCGACTCCGAGATAGTCATGCGCGCCGACAAAGCCGGAATGCGCATCATAGAAGTCCCAATAGAAATGAGCTATAACGGGACGAAAACATCAACCCACAATCCACTGATGCATGCTTTCGATGTGATGTTCAGCGTGGTGAAGTTCGTTTCGATAAGGCACCCTTTGCTCTTCTATGGTGGCTTCGCTGCGCTGTTCCTGGGCATATCGGTGATCTTCGGGATTATGACACTCGACTACTACCAGAGGTGGGGGCGGGTCATCACGAACCTAGCTTTGATCTCAGTCGCGTCGGGGATCGTAGGTTTCCTAGCCTTATTTACGGGCATAATCCTCTTCACGCTCATCACCGTACTCCGAGAGAAACAGTGACCGCTAGGCATGAGCCGAAAGGAGATCCTCGTAGACTTTCTCTGTTTGGGAAGCGACAATACTCCAATCGTGACGTTGGGCGAACAGTCGCCCGTTACGTCCCATTTCCTCACCTTGCCGCGGATTCTGCTTCAATTGCAGTATTGCCTTGGCGAGCTCTCTAGGCTCATTGGGGGGGACGAGGAGGCCATTATGCCCATTCTGAACGACGCTCGGGATGCCACCCACTCTGCTTGCTATAACAGGTTTCCCCGAAGCATTTGCCTCAAGGAGCGTTAGTCCAAAGCCCTCCGACATGTCCTTGCTCGGCAAAACCAAAACGTCAGCCAGAGCGTAATGTTGCGAAAGCTTATCGTCGGAAACGTCGCCCGCGAAGATCACGTTCTCTCCGAGTCTTAGCTCTTCAGTCATACGATGATATTCGTTTCTAAGATCTCCATCTCCCACAATAACGAGCGATAGATCGGGATCTTGATCCAAAGCCATTCTGAGGCTTCGTAATAGAATGTCTAAGCCCTTGTACCTGTGCCACTTGGTTAGCGCTCCTACGAACAGGAGAACGAATTTTCCCTCGATCCGCAAGCTCCGTCGAAGCTCGGACGCGTCGACGCTAGGATGGAAGCGCTCGCAATCAACCCCATTCGGAACCACCGACACTTGGTTCTTCATCTTGCTCAGAATCCGCGAGTTTTCGACGTAGGTTGATGAGGTCGCGATGATTCTTCCATATACGCGAAGGTAGCTTGGAAGTATCAGTCGGTCGTGGGTTTCGATTAGCAATCGAGCTCCCCAGGTTACTGGCGGGAGGTCATTGTGCCAGGTTAAAACTGCCTTCTTGCTCTTGAGAGCGCAGACAACGGCAACATTGAAGGCAATGTAGGGACTGGGGAAGTTCGCGTGGAAAATGTCCGCATCAATTCGACAGAGTTCAAAGAATAGGGTTGGGATTAGTGGTGTCCCGTAAAGTCGACCCAACATGCGCAACCGTCTAATCGTGATACCGTCCCATTCGTACTCACCGTGAGCCACGGGCTCATCTGCGCATAATACTGTGACCTGATGGCCTCGATCCGCGAGTTTTCTGGCGAGGTTGTAGGCGTAGGTTTCCGCGCCCCCACGCCACGGCGGAAAGAAGCTGTTCACAATCACGACCCTCATATCATCACCGTTTCAAGTCGCGGCCTCATGGAATCGGAATCTGCCATGTTGCTATTTCAGGTTTCGTGGTTTACTCTCGGCTCCGATTGAGGCCCAACTTGGGCAAGTGCTGGTTGCTCCACCATGGTTGTTGTAGGAGAGGTGAGTGTCGGTGCCTGTAACCATGAGTTCACCGCTTCCCACGAGAGGGGGGTGGGGGGGCTTAGTTTTGTGGGGGCAACATGTTACTTTGCGGCATATCAAGGGTAAAGTTATCGAAGACCTCTAGAGAAACGAGAGGCAACTAAACAGACAAATCGCGGCAGAAGGTATTTCCTCTTGTGCCCGAATCAGCTCTGCTGTTAGTTGCATTCTAACCAAAGTTGAGGCAGCCTACTTGAATAGGAAAATAGCCCAAGGCGTTCTCGGTGAAAGGCACGTTATTCGGGTTGTTTTTGAAGAAATGATGATATGATGATGCTAGTCATAACAGTGTATCCTGCTGGGAGAAGAAGGTATAGCGAGTGAAGATCAATTACGATGGTAGAGGAGACACGTTAAGCATTCTAGTTGGAAAAGGTCGCATTATG
>Ga0315282_10006717_pt1 | contig 19133 bp, 14 predicted proteins | sample YL17G07_20_MG_FD_203693 | JGI IMG/M metagenome (GOLD analysis project Ga0315282, IMG submission 203693) | Sediment microbial communities from Yellowstone Lake, YNP, Wyoming, USA - YL17G07_20 | ecosystem: Environmental > Aquatic > Freshwater > Lake > Sediment | place: USA: Wyoming | collected... | reverse complement strand
CTGTACACAGGAAGTATCATCAACACAATCTAACTTTCAGCCTGCTTTACGCATTTACAGAAAACTTTGTCCTTGTTCTTTCACACGACGAGGTTGTTCATGGAAAACGTTCAATGCTAAGCAAAATGCCGGGAGACATGTGGCAGAAATTTGCAAACCTCAGGCTTTTTTATGGCTTCATGTATAGTCACCCCGGGAAAAAACTGTTATTTATGGGTGGAGAATTCGGACAATGGGATGAGTGGTACCATGAGAAAAGCATTGATTGGCATCTTCTGAGGCTCATTCCGCACAGAAGTCTTCAAAAGTTTGTCATGGTTCTAAACCACATTTATCAATCTGAACCAGCCCTTTATGAGGTAGATTTTAACTACCAGGGCTTTGAATGGATAGATTTTCGTGACACTGAAAATAGCATTATATCTTTCATAAGAAAGGCTAAAGACCCTGAAAATTTTCTTGTAATCGTCTGTAATTTCACGCCTGTTCCAAGGACAGGGTATCGTATTGGTGTTCCTGAGAATTGCTTTTACAAAGAGATACTGAACAGCGATTCACAAATTTACTGGGGCAGCAATCTGGGTAATGCCGGAGGTATAAATGCAGATAAAATTTCATGTCATGGTAAGTCATATTCAATAAACATCACTCTCCCGCCTTTATCAGTTTTGATATTTAAGCCAGTTAGAATTTAAAGAAACATGAATCCTTTAGAACAAAAAATAATCTGGAAAATTAAAAAAAATGGTCCGATCACCTTTGAAACCTTTATGGATATTGTACTCTATGAGCCGGGTCTTGGCTATTATGCATCAGACAAGACAGAGATAGGAAGGGCAGGAGATTTTTACACAAGCCAGCATCTTCACCCTGCATTCGGTGCAATGATAGGAAAACAGATAGAGGAGATGTGGGAAATAATGGGGAGTCCCGCTTACTTTTATGCTGTCGAGCCTGGTGCAGGAGCAGGTCTTATGTGCAAAGATGTCCTGGATTATTTGCATAGCAGAGGGGTCTTCAGCTCATTGAAATATGTAATGATAGAACCCAGTCCTTTCATGCAGCATAAACAGAAGAAATTACTTGAAGGCTATTTAGATAAGGTAAAATGGGTCCCTTCATTAAAAGAACTCAGTAATATAAAGGGCTGTGTCCTTTCTAATGAACTTCTCGATGCATTTCCTGTTCATCTTATAGAAATGGAAAATGAATTGAAAGAGATTTATGTTACGGCTGATAATGATGATATTAAAGAAATACAAGGAGCTCTCAGTACGGATGCGATATCTTATTATCTCAAAGAATTTTCTATAGAACTTCCCAGGGGATACAGAACAGAGATTAACCTCAGGATAAAAGACTGGCTCAAGACCGTTAATGAAGTATTGTCAGAAGGATTTATTTTGACAATAGACTATGGTCATCCTGCCTGGGACTATTATAGCGAGGATAGAAACAGGGGTACATTACTCTGCTATTACAAACACCAGGTATTTGAAGACCCGTATAAGAACATTGGCGAACAGGATATTACAGCACATGTTAATTTCTCATCAGTAAAGAAATGGGGAAAAGAACTTGGATTTGAGACACTTGGATTCTGCCGGCAGGGCACTTTTTTTATCGCCCTCGGGATTGACAAGATAATTAAAGAACTTTATGAGAATTCCCCAAATTATCTTTTTGAGGTTGCAAACATAAAGAGGCTAATCTTTCCGGGGACAATCGGGGAAACGCATAAGGTAATGATACAGTATAAGGGTAAGGCCAAACCTTCACTGAGAGGATTTTCCATAAAGAATCAGAAGGATAGGCTTTGATTGAGTTACAAGTCAACGGCCTGACACTTTTCTGCTACTCCAGGATTATTATAAGGCGGATAAGCTAAAATAACATATGAAGAACACCTAAGAGGTGAAATCAATACTCCAAAAGAGGTAAAGCCTGTCATGGACGAATCCAAATTTGAACAATGTAAAATCGAAATGGAAAAAACAAAAAAGTTCCGTGAAGAAATACCGGGCATTGTTGAAAATCTTGTGCTCTCGTGTAACACTGAGGATTGTTTCGATCATGTAGATCTGGAACCCCTGCCCTCCAAAGAAGCAGTCATAGATATTATTTATATGGCATGCCGCATTCTCTACCCTGGTTATTTTACCCGCACAAGTATCGACAAAGTGAACCTGATTTATTACTTTGGACAGGAAGTTACAGCGTTTTTTGAAGCGCTGTCCGAACAGATAACCCTCGCAATACGACATGAATGCCGCCGTCATAATCTGGCCTGTGTAAACTGCGAAGAACGGGGTCAGGAAATCGCAATTAATTTTATGAATGAGTTTCCGCGTTTGAGGACTCTTCTCGCTAAGGATATTCGTGCCGCCTATGAAGGTGATCCGGCAGCGAAAAGTTATGACGAGATCATATTCAGTTATCCCGGACTTTTTGCCATTACCGTTTACCGGATAGCACATCAGCTACACGAACAAGGCGTATCATTAATTCCCCGGATCATGTCAGAATATGCACACAGCTTGACCGGGATTGATATCCATCCCGGTGCTCATATCGGGAAGAGTTTTTTCATCGATCATGGAACCGGTGTGGTTATAGGTGAGACGACGCAGATTGGTGAACGCGTGAGGATCTATCAGGGAGTTACGCTTGGAGCCCTGTCTCTTCCAAAAGATGCAGTGGAACAGCTCAGAAACGAAAAGCGCCATCCGACAATTGAAGATGACGTGGTAATCTATTCAGGGGTTACCATACTCGGTGGGGAAACCATTATAGGTGCCCGTTCAGTAATCGGAGGAAACGTATGGATTACAACTTCAGTACCGCCTGATACAAAAGTGTTCATGAAAAAACCTGAACTGGTTTTTAAATAAAACATTATGTCACAGATTTACCATGATATTACCCAAACAATAGGTGCTACGCCTTTAGTAAGGCTGAACTGGATTACAGAAGGGCTTCATGCAACAATCCTGGCTAAACTTGAATTCAAGAATCCTTTGGGAAGCGTAAAAGACCGTATCGGTCTTGCCATGATAAAGGCAGCAGAAGAGCAGGGCCTTATTAAAAACGATACGCTTATCGTAGAACCAACGAGCGGGAATACAGGGATTGCCCTTGCTTTTGTGTGTGCGACCAGAAAATACCGCCTGATTTTGACCATGCCCGAGACGATGAGTATCGAAAGGAGAAAACTCCTCAAGCACCTTGGCGCAGAAATAGTCCTTACACCGGGAAGTGAAGGTATGAAAGGGGCTATCAATAAGGCCGGGGAAATACTATCTCAGAACCCGCATGCCTTTATGCCTGATCAATTCAGCAATCCGGCAAATCCCGAAATTCACCGCAGGACAACTGCAGAAGAGATCTGGCGGGACACCGATGGTCGTGTTGATATCTTCATTTCCGGGGTAGGAACAGGAGGCACTATCACAGGAGTTGCAGAAGCAATAAAAGAGCGGACCCCATCCTTTAAGGCAGTTGCGGTTGAACCTGCTGACTCACCTGTACTGTCCGGTGGTAAACCCGGACCTCATAAGATTCAGGGTATCGGAGCAGGCTTCATTCCGAAAGTGCTGAATACCAAAATCATTGATGAGATTATCACGGTAACAAACGATCAGGCCTTTGAAACAGCCAGGGCTTTAGCTAAAATTGAAGGAATCTTGTGCGGCATTTCTTCCGGTGCAGCTGTTTGGGCTGCTCTTCAAATAGCCATGCGTCCTGAAAACAAAGGGAAGCAGATCGTGGTTATATTGCCGAGTACCGGCGAGCGCTATTTGAGTACAGATTTGTTCAAAGATTCATTATAGATTCATACTGCCTGATAGAAATACCTCAACGTTAACCCACCGTTCAAATCAAGGACTGACACTGTAGTCCTGATTTCCTTTAATAATGGGCAATATCAAGTTCGTCTGCATGACGCCACTCTGCTATCTGGCCGGCTTGACAATTCCTTTTATTCCGTTGTAATATTACTACAACACCATACTGCAAGGAGGTGGAATGTAATGTCTTCCAAAATGACATTCGGTGAGTTTTTTAAGCAAAAACGCATAGATCTCAGAAAAACCCTGCGACAGTTCTGCGCTGAAAATAAGCTCGACCCCGGAAATATAAGTAGACTCGAACGAGGCCTTATGCCGCCGCCGCAGGGGAGCGACAAGCTTGAAGAGTATGCCCGCTATTTGCAAATCAAAAAGGGCTCCGACGACTGGTATAGGTTTTTCGACCTTGCCCGAATTGAGGCAGGCCGTATCCCTGATGAACTGCTGAAAAACGAGTCTGTTGTTGCAAGTCTGCCCATCCTGTTCAGAACACTGCGGGGGCAGAAGATTTCGGAAAAGAAGCTTGAAAAATTAGTGGAGCTGATCAAAAAAGCGTAATCCATGACCGATATCCCTGTATATAGTTATGAGGATTTACGCAAAAAGGCAGATGAATTTCTTCTGAAATATAATCCTTCCGGTGACATCCCTGTCCCCATTGAAGAGATCATCGAGTTTGATTTTAAGATCAATATAGTGCCGGTTTTAGGTCTTCAAAGAGAGTTTGAGGTAGAGGGTTTTACCTCAGGCGACCTGAAAAATATCTATGTGGACGAATACACCTACACAGATCGCCTTACGCGCTACCGGTTCACACTTGCCCACGAAATAGGGCACATTGTGCTGCACCGTCATTTATACAGAGCGCACCAATTCAACTCCTTTCATGGCTGGAAAGAATTCATCAATTCCATGACTGAAGAAGAGCATAGCTGGCTTGAATATCAGGGATATGGCTTTGCCGGTCTTGTCCTTGTTCCGAAACAGAGCCTGATCAAATATACAAACGAATGGACAAAGAAGATCAAAGATAAAGGGATTTCGATGGAAAAGAATTGGGACTTTGCATGGGAGTTGATCACGGAGCATGTGGCTAAGTCTTTCGAGGTCTCACCTGATGTTATTGAGAAGCGGTTGGAGAAGGATGTGGTCAAGAAGAAGTATTTGAAATGACATGATGGATGCTTTCATCTATTCTGGAGGAGGGATGTAAGAATGAGTAGCCATGCGTCCTGAAAACAAAGGGAAGCAGATCGTGGTTATATTGCCGAGTACCGGCGAGCGCTATTTGAGTACAGATTTGTTCAAAGATTCATTATAGATTCATACTGCCTGATAGAAATACCTCAACGTTAACCCACCGTTCAAATCAAGGCCTGACACTGTAGTCCTGTTCTACAACCACAAATAAATGATATTTATGAAATGAAATACTAATAATTAACAGTAGAGTCTTCAATAAAAAAGGGCGAGACGTTTGACCTCGCCCCGGTGAGATTACATTATACAAAAGTCTTATTTTTCTCTCTCGGTTGCCTTTGCTCTTTCCTCATGAGACATCTCAGATAGACGCTTGACCTCTTTCACGTCTATCTTAAGTCCTTTGGCTACACGAGTACCATAATCGGGATCGGCTTTATAGAATAGGGCCGTCTGGCGTAACTGAATGCGCTTCTGTGCACCTCCCAAGTGAGAAACTATGTTAGCTATCAAGTGTTCCCGATCTGTATCGGTCATTACCTTGCGGTACAGAGCTCCGGACTGCACAAAATCATCATTGGGATGAGTATACTTTTGGCGTGAAGCTATGCCGGAAACCTTGAAGGGCGGTTCGCCTGTTTTAGGATTTGGTTCGGGACCACCGAAGCTGTTCGGGTAGTAATTCGCACTGCCTCCGCCATTATCATCAACACGCATGAAACCATCGCGCTGGTAGTTATGCACAGGACAACCCTTGGCCGAGTTCACTGGAATGAGATGGTAATTCGGTCCGAGGCGATGGCGATGGGTGTCGTGATAGCTAAAGAGACGCCCCTGGAGCATTTTGTCCAAGGAAGGTCCGATGCCTGGTACAAAGTTACCGGGTGAGAAAGCAGCCTGCTCTACCTCTGCAAAGTAGTTTTCGGGGTTGCGGTTCAGCACCATGCGGCCCATGGTGATCAGTGGAACGTCACCGTGCGGCCAGACCTTGGTAACATCAAAGGGATCAAAGCGATAATTAACTGCCTCCTCAGGAGTCATAATCTGCATCTCCAGTCTCCATGACGGGTATTCTCCACGTTCGATAGCGTTATAGAGGTCACGGGTGGCGTGATCAGGGTCTTTTCCTTTCATAATCTCAGCCTCTTCCCGGGTTAGGTTTTGTATGCCCTGTTCAGTCTTGAAGTGATACTTTACCCAAACATACTTACCCTTATCGTTATACCATTTGTAGGTGTGGCTGCTGTAACCGTTCATGTTCCTGTATGTCCTGGGCGTACCGCGGTCTGAGAAAAGGATGGTGACTTGGTGGATGGATTCTGGTGTCAATGAGAGGAAATCCCAAAACATATCAGGGTCTTTACAGTTCGTTGCCGGATTACGTTTTTGGGTATGGATAAAGTCAGAGAACTTTAGGGGGTCACGAATGAAAAAAACCGGTGTATTATTCCCCACCATGTCATAGTTGCCTTCTTCTGTATAGAATTTAATAGCGAAACCGCGCGGATCACGTTCAGCGTCAGCGGATCCCTTCTCACCACCAACGGTGGAGAAGCGAATGAAGAGATCAGTGCGTTTACCTACCCTGGAGAGAAACTTCGCCTTAGTCCATTGCGTTACGTCGCGGGTGACCTCAAAGTAGCCGCCGGCACCGGCCCCTTTGGCGTGTACTACGCGTTCAGGAATGCGCTCACGGTCAAAATGTGCCAATTTTTCAAGCAGGTGAACATCCTGCATAAGGGCAGGCCCCGGGTTGCCTGCTGTTATGGTGTTCTGATCATCAGCAATTGGCATGCCAAAATTCGTAGTAAATATTTTTTCTTTCTTTGCCATGATAACCTCCTTTCTTAGGTTTTCTTTTTACATTTATTACAAAGGCCCTCCAAAACAACTTTTTTATTCCATACAGTGAATTGTTTTTGAATCTCTTGAGGAACGGTTATGTTGTCATAAGCCTTATTATGAAAGTCTATAATAGTGTCACATTGCACGCATCTGAAATGATGATGGATAGTAATATCAGGGTCAAATCGTTTTGGTTGTCCATATCCCTCAACAACATTTGCAATACCAATTTTGGAGAAGGTTGCAAGCGTTCTATTTACAGTATCAAATGAAATATTGGGAATTTTTTTTACTAATCTCCTATAAATAATATCCGCAGAAGGATGGTCCTTTGCTTTCAGAAGTTCTTGATAAATAGCAGTACGCTTGGGGGTTATTTTAAGACCATTCTCTTTGGATATCCGGTAGAAAATATCCATCATTTCTTTTGTATCTGATTTAATATCCTTTTAAATTACTATATAGGAATAATTCTTAATCATCAATAAAATAATCTTATGCCCCTCAAATTCAACAAGTTGCCCTTTGCGTACTTTACAGCGCTTACGTAATTCCACATTACCATTAACCCTGACACGACCCTCAGCTATCACAGTTTTTGCTATACCTCCGCTATCGCATAGCCCCATGACTTTCAAAAGGTTATTTAATTCGATAAATTCATTGTTCCCCAAATCAAACTCTTCCATCTATTATCCCTGCAATATTATTCGGCACACCTCTCGTTACTCTTTTAAACTAACGATTACCACTTGTGCCCGGCACAATTATATCATGGTTGAAAATGCGGAAGAAAGTGAGTGAAAGAAGTGCTTCCTCGCCGTCGAGCTACCATTTTACTTGTTACACCTGCAACTCCGCATATTTGACACACGATGAGAAATGTTGATTTTCATTTTAAATATACACTCGGAAAATTAGCAATGAATTCTATCTAACTAATAAGTCAACTTAGTCAACAACGTCCCCTATTTGTGTTTATGGGAGATTGAGGAAATCCTTTCTTTACAATAAAGAAAGGATTTCCCCGTAATTGATTAAGAAAAAAAGAGGTTTTTCTTTTCCGGTACTGACATCCATTTCCAAACGTTCCTCAAGTGTAAATTTATATGTTTTCCCAATTGTAATACCAGAGACTGTACAGCTTGCCTTTTCTGAGAGTCCACCTTTTAAGATTACAGTTTTCCCCTCTTCTTTTATTTCGATACCCCATGTATTTCTTTTCTCATTAGCATCGAATACTCTGCCCACAACATCAATGATCGTGCGGGATAATTCCTCACTCCTTATTAATTCATCATACATGGGAATAGCTTGTGTAGTTGAAATTGAACGATGAATTACAGCCCTTTTGCTTGGCATAATCCAAGAATATGATACTGGTATATCAGAATCAATAATAAACTTCAAAAGGTTCGCATAACTCGAAACAAAATGACCTTGGTTTTCTCTAATTATTTTTAAATTATTTTCCAAATCATCAGGCCTTAATGTAAGCTTATCAATAATATCTAAGGCTGATTCAATTGGCGAATTCCCAAATAAATTAACGGGTGTTGTTTGGAATTGAATCTTGAAAGATCCGGTAGTAGCCGCATTCACATCTAAGCCATAATTTTCCGGTTTATCCAATACCTTCCTAAGTTCTTTGCTTAATCTCCTTAAAGAACTTTTAAAAGCATGCCTCACAACCGCCTGAAACAAGTGTAGAAATTGCATCAAATGAATAGCAGAAATCTTTTTTTCAGTTCCTCTCGCTTCTGGTGGATTTAATTTTGCTTCAATAATCCCAGCTTTTCTTATAAGTGATTCTTTGATTATTGAGGCATCTAATTCGGTAGGATAAGTAGCTAATTTCAGTCCTTCATCTGGATACCACTTGGAAGAAATTCTCTCTTCTGGTATAAATTCAAGATTCATTGGTTCTTTATAATTGATAACTGTAACAAGAGAAAAAAATCTTATCTCGGGATTTTTAAATATCTCTCTTAAATCAATCTGACCTAAATAGAAAAGCTCAAGTCTTGATTGTGAAATGGGTACACAAAAAAATTCATCAAGCTCGGAAGTTCTCTTTATTAATTGACAAATATAAACTGTATCTACAGAATCGACCACTGTTATTAAAATAGGCCCGTCATAATAGTCCAAAATGTTTTTAAGTTTAACGGTCGATATAAGAGAGGATGAATTCATGATATCCGTCCTGCTTCTTTACATATTGAAATAGGATTGAACTTGGCCGCTAACCACCAATCATAATGCATTTCACTGATAGAAGAGGGATTTTCTTTAATCAATCCACATTCTTTACCCAAGGTTAACGAAACGATTAAGTGGTTTTTAAAATAGGGATATTTCTTAAGTCGTTTGCATCCATTTAATGTACTGAACATAGACAAAGCTCTTGCCTCACATTCATTGCGGTATTGTTTCTGTGACTGTTGTTTTCTTTGTGATTGGAAATCAATTTCTGTTGGCGGGAATGTTAACACGGCACGAAAAAAAATCTCACCATTTGGAGCAACAGCATCTGAAGGAGGACACCCTTCTGGCAAGTCTTCAGCCCATTCCACATCATAATTTTACCATAAATTTCAAAATCTGTCACTACCTTGTACCCCTTAAACATTTCAAAGTGACCCACTACCCACATTTGCATATCTTGCAATTTTTAAAAATTATTGATAGAAATATGCATGTCGGTGTGAAACGTTGAGCCTGATAAAGGGCTGACACATCGAGGCGAAACAAAGAAGGATTGTATAGGTGGAGATATCAAAAGTAAACAGGCTGTTGAAAAACACGCCATCGTCATACCCATTGTAACGCAAAATATCTGCGGCTGATTCCTATAATACTGGCTAATCGTGCCAATGTCTTTTCTACAAGGCAAATCAGCGCCGGCCGGATTGCCGTCGCATCCCTTTTCGGTCCCTTTCCTGCCAGTAACTTCACCATCCTTTTGATATTCTGTGCTGCCGCCGTCATTAGCACCTGCTCTCTCACATGTGGTGTTCTTCGGAATTTGGCGTTGCGGAATCCCATCAACTCCTTTGCCTCGCCGAAGAGTTCCTCTATCAGTTTCCTCGCTCGTTGCGAGATGCGGTATTCTTTTGTCTTGTTCAGTTGTCGCGCTTTTTCAATAGAGCTTTCATGAATGTGGAAACTTACTGACCGCGCTCTATCTCTGGTGCACTCTATCTTTTTAGGGCAGATGCTACAGTCTTTTGTCCTTGCGCGGTAAACATACTGCCTGCTGCTCTTATGTATCCCCCAGTATTTGAGAAAGTTGCCTGCGGGACATATGAATCCTTTTCTGTCTTCGGCAAACCGAAAGTCATCTATTGGATATATCCCTTTGTCATTCTGACTTCGATAATCCATAATTGGTATGTGAGGCTGCACTCTTTCATTGATAAGTGCATTAATGAATTCTCCGGCAGAATATCCTTTGTCTGCCCCCAGACTTTCCGGCTTCATCTTGTGAGCCCATTTGATCCGCTGTATCTGTTGAAGTGCCTTTTCACAATCGGTCCTTTTGTCTGGCTGTCCAACATCAGCTCCAACCACTATCCTGCTCTTATTGTCCATTACATAGGTCGCCGCATGATACAGTTCTGTCGGCGCATTGTAGGATTTCCTCCCCAGTCTGGCATCAGGGTCTGTGCCTGATCGATGGGTCTTATTGCTTATCTTTTTCCCCCGTAAAGGATAATCTCCGCCAGGCTCCCAAGGTTTGCTTTCCTCTTTATCTTCAACAGGGTTTTCTTTCTCAAGTTTCTCTACGTATTCTTTGGCATTCATGTCCACTACTATCGGGTTGAGATTCTTGAATGAAGCATTGGCTTTTATATAGGTGCTGTCAACCGTAAGATGTTTCCCGGTAAGAAGTCCTTTGGCTATGCACTGATTTACGATCTCGTCAAAGATTCCTTGAAAAACTCCGCTTTCTGAAAATCGCTCATGCCTGTTCTTGGAGAACGTTGAATGATCGGGAATTTTATCTTCAAGATTCAGCCCTACAAACCATCGGTATCCTATATGCATCTTTACTTCTTCGCACAAACGACGCTCAGATGTTATTCCATATAAATAGCCAACAAGAAGCATTCTAAGCAATATCTCAGGGTCTATGGATGGACGGCCGGTATGACTGTATAGATGTTTGACCTTGTCTCTTATGAAGCTTAAATCGACATGTTTATCAACCAGTCGGAGAAGATGGTTCGAAGGTATCATTTCCTCTACCCGCACATAATAAAATGCTGGCTCTTGTCTCTGTTTCTCGCCTATCAATTGCACCTCCCTGATAAGATGATGTATTATTTTATCAGGTTGTTCTTTCTTTGTGAACGATTAAGGAGAGTTTTTCAACAGCCTGTAAAGGCCTGACCCCAAATTATTGTTGATTCGGGGAAAGGTCAGTCAGAAATCCTAAGCTGTTTACAAAAATCAACTTCCATATTTCTATGTAAACTTGAACTCTGAAGGATTATTCGCTTGCTTCTCAACTCCGCCTGCTACTACGCAATTTTAATGACTTAAAATTATTGAGAATTACCGGTTGGAATGAACACTTCCAATTGTTCCTTTCTTGAGTCTTCACCATTCCGCTCTTTTTTTTAACAGAGTAAGTTTCTGATAGGGCAAATCGCTTACCAGACTTTTTTCTTAAAAAAGACTATAATTTATCCAATAAAATTAACTTATTAAAGGTGTTATGTCATTAGGTAACGGTATCGAAAACAAACTTTGGACAATTGCAGACCAGTTACGGGCAAATTCCAGGCTAAAATCCTCTGAATATTCATTTCCTGTCCTCGGTCTCATTTTCCTCCAATATGCTGACCATAAGTTTACTCACGCTGAGAAGGAAATCAAAAAGCAAACATCAGGAGGACGGAGAGGCATATCCAAGACAGATTTTCAGGCTAAAGGAATTATGTCTCTTCCCGACAATGCCAGATTCTCGTATCTATTGAATCTTTCTGAAGGTGAAAACATTGGTAAAGCTATCAATGAAGCAATGAAATCCATTGAATCTGAAAATGAAGAACTCAAAGATGTGCTTCCGAAATCTTATAACCGTCTGGAGAATGATGTTCTGATTGCCCTGCTTAAATTATTCTCAAGCATCCAGATGGATATTGAGGGAGATGTTTTCGGAAAAATTTATGAATACTTTCTCGGCAAGTTTGCCATGTCTGAGGGTCAGAGAGGGGGAGAGTTCTTTACTCCTACATCCATAGTCAAGCTTATTGTTGATGTCATAGAGCCATTTCACGGAAGGATTTATGACCCGGCCTGTGGTTCCGGTGGCATGTTTGTTCAGAGTGCCAAATTTGTCGAAAGGCATAAGAAAAGACCAAGTTCAGAGATAATGGTCTACGGTCAGGAAAAAGTGGCTGAAACAGTAAGGCTTTGCAAGATGAACCTTGCCGTGCATGGTCTGTCAGGTGATATAAGACAGGGCAATTCTTACTATGAAGACATTCACAATTCATTTGGCAAATTCGACTTTGTAATGGCTAATCCTCCATTCAATGTTAATGGTGTAGATAAGGAAAAGATAAAAGAAGATAAGAGGTTTTCATACGGTATCCCTAAGCCTGACAATGGCAATTATCTTTGGATAGAAATATTCCTGAGTGCTCTCATCAATGGAAATGGAAGAGCCGGTTTTGTCATGGCAAATTCAGCAAGCGATGCAAGGCAGTCAGAGCTTGAAATAAGAAAAAAGATTATAGAGGACAATGTTGTTGATGTCATGATAGCTATAGGGTCAAATTTCTTCTACACAGTCACCCTTCCCTGTACCCTTTGGTTCTTCGACAAGGGAAAGAAAAAGACAGACCGTAAAGACAAGGTGCTTTTTGTAGATGCCCGGCATATCTATAACCAGATAGACCGTGCCCATAGGGACTTCCTCCCCGAACAGATAGAGTTCATTTCGAACATCGTGAGACTTTATCGAGGTGAACCTATCGAAACAGATAATGGAAGTGCCAAGCTGATGAAAGAATACTTCCCAAAGGGCAAGTATCAAGATGTGGCAGGGCTTTGCAGGGTTGCCACCATTGAGCAGATAAAAGAAAATGGCTATTCGTTAAACCCTGGTCGATATGTGGGGGTTGCTGAGAAAGAGCGAGATGATTTTGACTTCTACGAGAGGCTTGAGGAACTGAATGAGGAACTTGAACAGCTTAACCTTGAGGCACGAGAACTTGAGGATCGTATAGCAGATAATATTTCAGAATTATTAAATACAAATATCAAATGAATAAGATCAGGCTAAAAGAAATTAGCAGTAAAATTGGAAGTGGTGCAACTCCACGGGGTGGAAAGAATTCATATAAATCTGAAGGGATATCGCTTATCCGCAGTATGAATGTCTATGATTCTGCATTTGAATACACTGAACTTGCTTTTATCGATGAGCAACAAGCAAAGGAACTTTCAAATGTTCAAGTTGAACGGAGTGACATACTCTTAAATATTACAGGGGCATCGGTAGCGAGATGTTGCATGGTACCAAATAATTTATTACCTGCAAGAGTTAACCAGCACGTGGCAATAATACGCATTAAAAAAGAATTGGCTAATCCACGGCATATTCTTTACTGCCTTATCAGTCATCGTTATAAGCAAAAACTCCTTGCTATTGCACAAGGAGGAGCAACACGTGAAGCATTAACAAAAGAAAAAATTGAAGATTTTGAAATCCTGCTTCCCTTACTCAGCAGCCAACATAAAATCGCCTCCATCCTCTCTGCCTATGACGATCTGATAGAAAACAACCTGAAGCGGATTAAGATTCTGGAAGAAATGGCACAGATGATTTACAGGGAATGGTTTGTCAGCTTCCGCTTCCCAGGACATGAAAAGGTCAAAATGGTGAAGTCTGAGTTGGGGATGATTCCAGAAGGGTGGGAGGTAAAAAAGTTAGGGGAAATGTTAGAGTTTCAAAAAGGTAAAAAAGCAAAGAATATTTACCATCAACCTCTTAATAATTCAATTCCGTATTTGCTTATAGATGGTCTAAGAAATCGGTCTTTTTTATATGCCGACGATAAAACGATGCCCATTGCTAAAAGGGATGACATTTTAATGGTTATGGATGGAGCAAGCTCTGGTCAAGTTTTTATAGGCTTTGAAGGTGCAGTAGGCTCTACAATAGGTACTTATAGGATTAAAGATACTAATAATTTATTTTCATATCTCGTTTACTTTTTCCTTAAAAATAACTTTAAGACCATTTCTGAAAAGAATATTGGTTCAGCAATTCCACATGCTAACAAAAATTTTATTGCATCAATGAAAATCGTTACTCCTAAATCAAACATCGTAATTCTATTTAGTGATTTTGCATCTGATATTTATAAACAAATCGATGTATTAGAGAGAAAAACTCTCAATCTCCGCAAAACCCGTGACCTCCTCCTGCCCAAGCTGATAAGTGGGGAGGTTGATGTGGAGAAGGTGGATATTAATATAGACTTGATGGAGGGAAAGTCATGAATGAACCGAGAGGCTCTACTTGGAAAAAATGCGACTTACATATTCATACTCCACTCTCAATTGTTCAATGGTATGGTGGAAATAATGAGGAAGTGTGGGAGAAATTCATATCTGATCTTGAGAGTCTTCCCCCGGAATTTAAAATCATAGGAATTAATGATTATCTATTCATCGATGGTTACAAAAAGATACTGCAATATAAACAAAAGGGGAAATTATCAAATATAGACTTAATTGTTCCAGTCTTAGAATTCAGACTAAAGAAATTTGCAGGAACTGAAAACAGACTTAGAAAGATAAACTTTCATATTATTTTTTCCAATGAGTTAAGTCCTGAAGTGATAGAACAACAGTTTTTAAATGCACTAACCAGCAAATACAAATTAGCGCCTGGTTTTTCAGGCATGACTTGGAGTGGTGTTATAACAAGAGAAAGCCTTGAGGATTTAGGTCGAAAGATTAAAAGCACTGTCCCACCTGAAAAGATACATCAATTTGGTTCAGATCTTGAGGAGGGATTTAACAATTTGACACTTGATGAGGACGATATTATCGAGGTCTTAAGTAAGTCATCGTATTTTAATAAAAAATCTAAGCCCTTGTATTTAACAGCTATCGGCAAGACAGAATGGGAAAGTCTAAGTTGGGCGGATGGATCAATAGCTGATAAAAAGGATGTCATTAATAAGGTTGATTTAGTATTTATATCTTCTGAGAACATAGATCAATTTAAAAATGCAAAACGTAAACTTGGGGAACAAAACGTTAATGATCTTCTTTTAGATTGCAGCGATTCAAAATATTATTCAAGTAGCTCTAACAAGGACAGAATAGGCAAATGTTTTACTTGGATAAAGACTGATGCAACTTTTGAAGGATTGCAATTTTTGCTTTATGAACCAGAATCTCGCATTTTTGTTGGGGATATACCACCAGTTTTAAATAGAGTTAATTCTGACAAGACTAAATATATCCAATCCATTTCTATAAATAGAAAGAATGAATCAACTTATAATGAGGACGTTTGGTTTGGGGATATAAAGATAGATTTAAACCCAGAGCTAGTAGCAATAATTGGGAATAAAGGTAATGGAAAAAGTGCTTTGACTGATATTGTTGGGCTAATTGGAAATACAAAAAATTATAAATATTTTACTTTTTTAAATTCATATAAGTTTAGAGAGCCTAAAAATAATAAGGCTAAATATTTTGAAGGACATTTGGAATGGCTAAGCGGTGATATTGATAAAAAAACACTTTCTGAAGATCCAGAAGACTACGAGTATGAAAAAGTAAAGTATATCCCCCAAAAATATCTTGAGATACTGTGTAACGAGGAAAGACCTGAATTTGAAAAAGAATTGAAGAAGGTAATCTTTTCTCACGTACCTGATGATGAAAGGCTTGGAATGGCATCTTTCGATGAATTGATAGATTATCAAAGTGAAGTAATAAACGAAAGGATATCTATCCTAATTGAAGAACTTAGTGAGATCAATGAAGAAATACTAAGGATAGAGGATCTGCTCGATGATGAATATAAGAAGTCTTTAGAGGAGAAACTGAAAGAAAAGAACAAAGAGTTGAAAGCACATGAGGCGACAAAACTAAAAGAGGTTACGAAACCGGAGGTAGATGAAGGTATTTCAAAAGAAATGGCTGCTGTTAATAAGGAGCTTATTAATCAGTTAGCATTGAAAAAAGAACTTGAGAAAGAGAAGGAGTCTAAGCAGAGAGAGAAAGCAGTGCTCAAGAAGAAAATAGCGATAATAAATAGAATATCCGGAGAACTTGAGAATTTTGAAACTCAGCATACCAATTTATTGAACAAGATAAAACCTGATTTGGCAGAATTAGGTTTGAATGTAGACAATATTGTCCAGCTAAGAATTGATAAAGATGATCTATACGGTATCAAGACAGACACTTCTTCAAAAATAAAGGCGATTGAAAACGATTTAAACCCAGATATTCCTGACAATTTACTTAATAAACTGAGTAATGCAGAAACGAAAATAATCGAGATGCAAGAGAAATTAGATGAACCGAATAAGAAATATCAAACTTATCTCAAGCAATTGGAGGAATGGAACACTAAGAAAGAAGAGATAATAGGTGGCGAGGAAAAAGAAGATTCGATTAAACATTACCAACAACTATTAAAGAATATTGAATCAAAATATCCCAGTGAACTAGAAAGTAAAAGACACGAACGACTAACAATATCTAAAGAGATTTATCAAAAGAAGAAAGAATTATTGAATAAGTATAAGTCCTTATATGAGCCTGTTGAGTCATTTATTGCTAATTATGACATAAAACAATATCCCGCAAGATTTGATGTGGCTTTTGAAATCAGAGATTTTGAAGAAGTTTTTTTTACACATGTTAGTCAGAAACCACGGGGAAGTTTCTCAGGTCTTGAAGAAGGAGTAAGAAAATTAAGGTCAATACTTGAATCAACTAACTTTGACGAAGAGGAAGGCGCAGAGAATTTCTTAAATCAAATAATCGACAATTTAGAATATGACACTAGATTTGAGAAAAAAGAAAAAAGAATTATCAAACAACAAATTAAAAAAGACATACTTGGTTTTTACAGCTTTTTATTTTCCTTTGATTACCTGATTCCAAAATATACATTAAAACTAGGAGACATAGAATTGTCTCAATTATCTCCTGGGGAAAAAGGGGCATTGTTGTTAATATTTTATTTGCTCCTTGACAAAAATGATATTCCCCTTGTAATGGATCAACCAGAAGAAAATTTAGATAATCAAAGTGTCTATGAATTGCTCGTTCAATATATTAAAGAGGCAAAGAAGAGAAGACAAATAATTATTGTGACTCACAACCCTAATCTTGCTGTTGTTTGCGATGCTGAACAAATAATTTACGCAAGAATAGATAAGATACACAAAAATACAGTTAGTTATGAAACTGGTAGTATAGAAAATCCCGCAATAAACAGAAGAATTATCGATGTTCTTGAGGGGACCATGCCAGCATTTAATAACCGTGATAGCAAATATGATATTACACGAAAATTAACCGTCTAAATGATTACATATTCGGAATCAAATCTTGTCGAACTTTCAGCTATCGAGATATTCAAATCCATTGGATATGATTATCAAAACTGCTACCATGAGACCTTCGGCAAGTCAGGAACATTAGGCAGAGAAACCCCGTCAGATGTTGTCCTTATCCCCAGACTAAAGCAATCTCTTATTACCCTCAATCCTTCAGTATCCTCTGAAGCAATCAACCTTGCCATTGAAGAATTGACCCGTGACAGGAGCGTTTTAAACCCTGCGAATGCAAACAGGGAAATCTACAAGATGCTCAGAGACGGAGTTAAGATTTCTATAAAGAAGGAAGACGGAAGTGAGGAAATAGAAACCATCAAAGTCATAGAGTTCAAAAATCCTGAAAAAAATGACCTCTTCCTTGCCTCCCAATTCTGGATAACAGGAGAGATGTATAAAAGAAGGGCAGACCTTGTTGGTTTTATAAACGGACTACCCCTGATTTTCATAGAGTTAAAAGCAGTCCATAAGAAACTGGAGAATGCCTATAAAGACAACCTTACTGACTACAAAGACACTATCCCTCAAATCTTCTGGTATAACGCTTTCATAATCCTTTCAAACGGTGCAGAATCAAGAATCGGCACTATCACAGCAGATTATGAGCATTTCAATGCATGGAAAAAAATAAACAGTGAAGGAGAGGAAGGCATCGTTTCGATTGAGACAATTATAAAAGGAACATGTGAAAAACGCAGACTTCCGGACATCCTTGAGAACTTCATCCTTTATCAGGACACTGGAGGGGCATTAAACAAGATAATCGCTAAATACCATCAATGTCTTGGTGTCAACAATGCCATTAAATCTTTCGAAAGGATAAAAGAGAATCAGGGTAGGCTTGGTGTTTTCTGGCATACACAGGGGAGTGGCAAGAGCTTTTCCATGATTTTCTTTTCCCAGAAGATACTCCGAAAATTTGAAGGCAATTACACATTCCTGATAGTTACCGACAGAAAAGAGCTTGATGAGCAGATATACAAAAACTTCCTGAGTTGTGGTGCTGTCACAGAACAGGAGGTACATGCTGAAAGCGGAGACAATCTCAGACAGCTTTTGACGGAGAATCACAGGAATGTTTTCACCCTAATCCATAAATTTGGGAACATTAGGGAGAGTGTTTCTGACCGTTCAGACATCATCGTGATAACCGATGAAGCCCATCGGACTCAATACGACCTTCTTGCTCTCAACATGAGGACAGCCCTCCCCAAAGCTGCCTTTATAGCCTTCACAGGAACTCCTCTTATGGTTGGAGAGGAACTTACTAAAAAGACCTTTGGAGATTACATAAGCATCTATAATTTCAAACAGTCTGTCGATGACAAAGCAACGGTTCCTCTTTATTACGAGAACAGAATCCCAGAGGTTCAACTTAAGAACGAGGACTTAAATGAGGATTTAGAAAGCATTATCGAAGAGGCGATGCTCGATGACAGACAGGAAGAAAAACTCCAGCGTGAGTTTGCAAGGGAATATCACATCATTACAAGGGATGACCGACTTGAAAAGATAGCTGAGGACATCGTAGCACACTTTGTCAGTCGTGGTTATCAGGGAAAGGCTATGGTGGTTTCAGTAGACAAACCCACAGCCGTAAAGATGTATGACAAAGTACAGAAATACTGGA
>Ga0315282_10006716_pt1 | contig 19133 bp, 11 predicted proteins | sample YL17G07_20_MG_FD_203693 | JGI IMG/M metagenome (GOLD analysis project Ga0315282, IMG submission 203693) | Sediment microbial communities from Yellowstone Lake, YNP, Wyoming, USA - YL17G07_20 | ecosystem: Environmental > Aquatic > Freshwater > Lake > Sediment | place: USA: Wyoming | collected... | reverse complement strand
ACCCAGAGCTCATTCCCGAACTGCCGAAGGATATGATCGCGCTCGAATGGGGCTACAAGTTCGACCACCCGTTTGCGGAGCGATGCGCGAGGTTCTCTGAGGCGCAGGTGCCATTCTACGTCTGCCCCGGCGCTTCAGGCTGGAACTCCATCGTGGGCAGGGCGGAGAACGCCGTTGGGAATATCGCAAATGCGGCTAAGAATGGCCTCGCGCAGGGAACTGCCGGCCTGCTCGTCACAGAGTGGGGTGACAATGGCCACTGGCAGCCGCTTTCCGTCGGCTACCTCGGCCTCATGGTTGGTGCAATGGCGTCGTGGAACGTCAAGGCTGACTTGACGCGAGGTCTGGCCGAGAACCTCTCGCTCCACGCGTTCCAAGACCTCACGGGCAAGACAGGTCAGGCCTTCTACGACCTCGGCAACTTGTACCTGGCCTTCGCCAAGCGGACTGGCAACTCGAGCGTCCCGTGGCAGATGCTTTTCTCCCCCATCGACGACACTGCAGTCGTGGATGGCGTGCGACTTTCCGAGTTCGGGGATATGGAACGGCGGCTGCGGGAGATCCGTGCGGCCGTGCGCGGCGAGAAGACGACCGCACCGGACGCCGACATCGTGCGGGTGGAGCTCGCCCACGTCATTGCAACGTGTCAGCTTTCGGCGCTCATCGGCAAGATGAAGCTCGGCACGCCCGCGCCGGAGGACCTGCCCCAGCGGATCAACGAGGTCAAGAGAAGCCACGAGGAGGCCTGGCTGCTGCGGAACCGTCCAGGCGGCCTATCAGACAGCGTTGCCAGGATGAAGGCCGGTTAGCGGCTTGGCCCTGCCCACTTACACGGGGTGCCTGCCGAACGGGTGGCTGAGGTTCAGGTCCGGTTACGCTTGACACGGCTGAGTCCCGGCAGTACCATTGCCTTAAGTGGAACAAAGGGAACGCCTGAGCTATCCCGTGCGTAGATGATGGTGGCGATCAGGCTGTGGCTGAGGATCGTCCGCGCCAGTTACCATAATTACCACTGAACTGCCTACCAGCCAGCACTAGGAACTAAGGCTTGAGAGCGATCTCCAGGACAGGGGAAGTCGTAACGGGCAAATGCGCACTTGCCGCCAGGTGGCTGTACGAGTGCGGACCACCAACAGTCCGCCGCGCCCGAAGAGCGCTGCGGGATATCTGGCCGAATCTCGACTATGCCGTGCTCTTGAGCATTGCGGGTGCGGCGATTCTCCTGCTGTGGTTCCGCAGCTATAACAACGCGGCTTCACAAGGCGCGTCCGAAGAGTACCTGCGGTCTCTCCTCTTGCAGCTTGCCCTGCGGCTGGCGGCTTGGGCGTCGGCGGTGGTGGCGCTCGTTTGGCGACGGGCGTTCCCCGTGATCCTCACGATCTGGGCATCGGCAGCGTTGGCCTGGGGCGTACAGTCTGCGTTCGTCTCAGTCAGCTGGCAAAGACTGGCGGCCTCGATACTGGGAGGGATCTTCTGCATTGCAGTGGTGAAACGCCTGGAGCTAGGCATCATTGCAGCCGTTGTACTGGCTGCCAGCATTATCCACCCGGATGTGGTCCCGCGCCCTGTCACTCTTGGCGGGAAAGGACCGCGAGTGACGGAGCTCCTGATACTGTTCATGCTCGTCATCGTATACGTCCGGGCCTGCTACACGCGGAGGTTCGAGTTCTTCAGGTCACCGCTGACAGTGCCGCTCCTCCTCTTCTTTGTGTCGGTCATTGTATCGATGGTGGTGTCCTACCAATCGCACCTGCGAGCGGGGACCGGGCCTTGGGACTTTCACAACGCGTACAACCTCGTTCGGCCGATAATGCATTACCTGCTGTTCTTCGCCGTGGCCTTTGGCATTCGGACTGAAGCCCAGCTGAGAATAGTCTTGAGAACCGTGGTGTGGATTGGCGTCATCGTCGCCATACTCATGGTGGCCCAGCAGTTCGTTGGCCAGAAAGGGGTGAAGCTCTTCATCGGCGGCCCCGTGACGGGTGCCTATGTGTTCAAACTGGCAGGCGATGTGCCAGAGGAGCAGGTTGGCGATGTGTTGAGGTTCGCTGCGCCTGGGCTGTCCATCATCCTATTCCTGTTTCTGCTTTCGCTCACTCGTGCCTCTTACGGGGGCTTGCGAGTAGGCGCAGTGCACACGGCAGCGGCGGCTATGCTTGGTATCGGGCTGATCTTCAGCTTCACCAGGCATTTCTGGATCTCCACAGCTCTCAGCGTAGTGCTGATCTCGCTCTTTGTGGAACGTACGGCCCGACATAGGCTGATACTGTTTGCTGCAACTGCCGTCGCCGTTGCGGTTATCAGCGGCGCTCTGATGGGCAACCTGGCGCCGGGCTCGGCAGGTGGCAGATTCGCGGTTGCTCTGCGCGCCCGCTTCGCTTCAATATTGGAGCCCGAGAAGACACTGAGGAGCGAGTCTCTGGAGAACCGCGCCAGCGAGAACAGGTACGCGTGGCGGGTCATCAAGCAGCACCCTATATTCGGGATCGGTGTTGGAAATGCGGTTTCTTACAAGGAGTGGGCGCACCCTTACCTTACTACCAGATACCTGTACCCAGTCTACTGGATACATTGCAGTTGGCTCGAGTTATGGATGGTTTACGGCTTGCTGGGCGTGCTAAGCTACGTTTGGCTGTCTGTAGCATTCCTTGCTAGAAGCTTCCTGCTGTTCAGGAGATCCCGCGATCCGTCAAGGAAAGCTGTGGCTATCAGCTTGTTTGCAGCCTATATCGGATTCCTCGAAAGGTCGATAACTCAGATGCATATCCTCCACGACCCGCACCACATCGTCGCGATGGCTCTGATCTGGGGGATCGTCGAGGTCATGTGGCGGCTACACGCGGAAGAAGAGGAACGGGTCCCCGAGGTAGAGCAGCCCGGGCTGGTTCACGGCTTGCCAGGCCGAGGCCAGCCACGGCGGGTGCCTCAGGTAGCGTACTTGCAGCGAATGAGGCCAACTGTGTGAGACCGGCGAGGAACGGCGGTCTCGCAAGATCCACGAATGTTGCAGGAGAGTTGTGATCAGTGAGTGTCCGACGTCTGGATGCCGAACAAGGTCGAGTCGTGCCCGATGGTTGTGAGATCACGCGATGCATCCGCGGCGCAGACGACTGCCGGGTTCTCATCGAGAGAGTGCCGTCCGGCTGCCTTGTCAGGTGCAACGTTTGCGGTATGCACTATGCAAATCCCAGGCTGCTGAGACGCCTGGTCAGGCAAGCCGCCGGCAAGGCGATCGAACCCCAGATCGACGAAGACAAGATCCTGGAGCCGGACCGGTGGGAGAAGACCTTTGCATTCCGTCTGGCGGTGCTGAACAAACATGCACCGGCGAAAGGCAGGCTCCTCGACATTGGGTGTTACGCCGGATTCCTGCTCAGAAAGGCCAGGGATGACGGCTGGGAGGCTTTCGGAGTTGAGCCGAGTGTCTCGGCTGCCAGGTATGCAAGGGAACGCTTCGGGCTAGACGTCCAGGTCGGGACCTTGGAGGAAGCTCGGTGCAAAGCCGGCACATTCGACGCGCTCGGCCTGTTCGAGGTCATTGAGCACGTGCCTGACCCGAACTCCGTTCTTATGGAAGCCCACCGGGTGCTGAAGCCCGGAGGACTGCTCCTTGTCGAGACGCCTACCATTGACAACTGGTTGTACAAGGTGTTGAGAGGTAAGTGGCGCCACTTCATATCGGCGCATTTCTGGTTCTTCTCTGAGCGGACGCTCCTCCCGCTGCTGGAGAAGCACGGGTTCCGAGCTGTGGAGGTGACGCGTGTCGGGAGACACACGAGTGTCCGCCATCTGATCGCCGTACTCAGCCAGCACTTCAGGCCACTAGCGAAGGCCGCGGATCTCCTATTGGTCAGGCTCTTCCATCTGGGAGGCGTCACTATCTATCTGAACCTCAGGGACAATATGCTCATAGCCGCAAGGAAGAAGGACTGAAGAGATGCACGGCACCGGCAGCTGCGAGTAGCCTGCTGGAGCGGCTCACACGCGATGCCGGGGAGCTACAGACACGGAGATGCGACAAGCTCTATCGTCAGGCACCAAGCAGGAGCCCGGGAAGGCACGCCAATTCGCCAGCAACTCATTCTGGCTGGCGGCCTCTGTTGCCACAGCGGTGCTCACGGCGTCAGTCTTCCGCTTGGCGATTGGCCGCGTTCTTGGACCCAGCCAGTACGGCCGGTATGCTTTCATACAGACCTTCGTTACATACTTCCTCGTCTTAGCGTACTTCGGCGTTCGTTCCGTCGTGGCACGGGAAGTAGGCAGGGACCCCAGCAAAGCTCGCGCGTACCTCGCCGCGTCGCTCAAGATTCGTGCGGTCACAGCCGTTACTGCCATGCTGTGCAGTTGGGCTGTCGGATATGCCCTGCACAGAGGAGGGCAGGTCACGCTCGGCATAGTCATCATGAGCCTGTCCATACTGGCTCTGGCTGTAGGAGAGCTGCTGGAAGGTGTGCTCGCTGCTCTCCAACGCTCCTTCTTCGTCGCGTTGTCTAACCTGGTAGGGAACGTGGCAAAGCTCGCGCTCGTTCTGTGGGCGCTGCGGGCCGGGTATGGCTTGATCGGCGTGATCTGGGTATCAGTGGCCGCCTCGACCCTTATGGCTATCACAAACTGGCGGTTCGTGAAGCACGTGTTGTCGTCGCAGGGACTACAGCGGTCGGAGCCTGGGCGCGTTCGCTATGTGTTGAAGGAGTCACGTCCATTCCTCCTTATGTCGGCAGCGGGAAAGCTGTATGCCAAGAACGACATCCTGTTCCTCGCTCTGTTAAGAGGCGACGCGATCACTGGGCTCTACAGTGCTGCATACGTGTTCGTCGACCTGCTAATCAGTGTGAGCGGCAGCTTCAACTGGACTGCGTATTCCATGGTAGCCCGACTTTATGGGGAGGCGGAGGACAAGAAGCCACTGGGGATGGGTCTCAGCGAGGCGTACGGGCGGCTGCACAAGCATCTGCTGATGATCTTCTTGCCAGTCAGTGCCTTGCTGATGCTATTCGGCCGAGAATCGCTTATGCTCTTTGGCAACCGATTCCTCGGTGGGCTCGATGCGCTGCGCGTGCTGGTTTGGGTGCCGCCGGCAGAGGTCTCCTGCGTGCTCTCAGGATGCTTCCTATCGGCTACGTATCGGCAGCGGTTGGAGGCAAGGATTGCAGCAGCCATTACAGCACTGAACATCGGCTGGACTGTGTCATTCATAGTGCTCTTTGGTGCCGTTGGGGCCGCTGTGGCGACGATTGGGGCGTCGCTGATCAACGCCGCAGTTCGCTACATCTACGTTACTCGCACCCTGGGGAAGACAAGCGTGGTGGACGTCTGGGTCAGGCCGATAGCCTGCACAGCAGCAATGCTCCTGGTGGCGCAGCGCTTTATGGGAGTGTTCTGGATGTGGCGGCTGGCTGTGGCGCTCATGGTCTATGCCCTGGCCGTCGCCGTTGTCAGGCCCTACGATGCAGAAGACAGGCGGCTGCTCCGCTCGATTCTCAGGCGGTGAGCGGTGGGCATAGAGGGAAACAACATGCGGTCATCGGAAGCAAACAGAGCGGGCAATGGTAAGCGTTACCCTTACCTCGAAGAGCTGTCAAGGGAAGTCGGAGTGCCTGCGGAGAACCTGGTCAGAACTCTGGAGATCGAGGAGGAGTTTCACGAGCGCGTGCTTCGCGAGAACGATCCTACGAAGCGGAAGCACATGTATAGGGAGGTCTACTCCAAGGTCCACGCCCTCTATCCAGAGCGCAGCACCAATGCCGGTCAGAACTCGATGGACGCCATTGTAAGAGTCTTCCGACGGCAACTGGAGAACAGGTCGATCCTCGATGTCGGCTGCGGCAGCGGCGAGTTCCTTATGGCCATGGCACGATTGCTACCACATAAGAGGTTGGTCGGCATAGATACTTCGGCAACGGTTCTGCGCCGCGACCAGATGGGCATCCAGTTCATCCAGGGAGATATTATCGACTTCACACTTGGGGAACCGTTTGACGTCGTGTTCTCCCACAACGTTCTGGAGCACATCGCGCCTGCCGACGTGCCTGCTCATCTTACCTCTCTCCGGAATGCGGTGGCAGACGGCGGAATGCTGATTCTTGTAATGGCCCATCGGCTTTTCGGACCAAGCGACGTGACCAGGATCGTCGACTACACTCGCACGAACCGGATTCCGGCCAGGGGGACGCACCTCTTCGAGTCCACATATTCCGAGGTCATCCCGATGCTGAGGGAACACGGGTTCAGCAAGTTCTACACGCTGTCACGCTTGCTTCCGCTTCGTGTTCTCAAGCATCTGCTGCCGAGTTTCGCAGTGAATCCTTCACTGCTTATGTGTGTCGAGCGCAGCCGATGGCTGCTGAGGCTGGTATATAGGCTGCGCTGGAAAGGTAAGCCCGTTTTCTGGTTCAAGATTCACCTGATCTGCGAGTAGGGGTTGTGCCTCTCGTTATACGACCTTGCACAAGATGATAGGGGCAGGTTCTACGCCAGCAGAAAGAGATGGCACGCGTGTGCTGCAGCTTCTGAACGCTCCGCGACAAGACCCATCCGGAGTCTGGGGGGCGTATCTGCTGCGGGTTGGGATGTTTGCCGAGGGCCTGCGCCGCCGGGGCTGCGAGGTGGAACAGGTTCACGTATGTGATCTGAAGTCTCCCGCAAGGCCGGTCCTTGCCAAGCTGCTCGGCTACAAACATCTGCGTCACCTTGCTGCGGGTTACGACGCTATCCACGCAGCTGGCGCGACCCCGGCCGCCGTTGCCGCTCTGGCTGTCCGGGGTACCCAGGTAAGACTCATCTATGATGTTCACGGTGACGCTGCGATGGAGAACTGGCTGATGTGGCAGTACACGCACCAACGCTCATACATAGACCAGATATTCCAGCAGGCGCTGATGGACCTGATCGCTCGTGAGAAGGCCCACGGTCTGTTGGTAGTATCGACGCCCTCCTACGACCGTTACATCCGCTGCGGTATCTCACCGCAGCGCCTGCTCCTTGCGCGAAACGGAGCTGATCTCCACCTGTTCAACGCGTTGCCTTTCCGGCCCCCAGACGGTGTTGTAAGGGTGTGCTACAGCGGCAGCTTCGTGGCGTGGCAAGGCATTAGGAATCTTGTTCGGGCCTGCCGCCTGCTCATGCAGCGAGGATGGCCAGGTAGCCTGAGGCTCCGGGTCATCGGGTTTACCTCGGAGAACGCGAGCGTGAGGGAAGAGCTATCTGGCGTGCTTGGCCACAGGTTCGAGGCTGTGGAACGGGTACCGTATGAGGAGGTGCCTAAGGTCCTCACGGACGCCGACCTAATGGTTATCCCGCGGGTGCCCCACCCTGCGCTCCGTGTAGCTTTCCCGACAAAGTTCGGCGAATACCTAGCCTGCGGCAGACCTGTGATAGTGACCGATGTTGACGAGACCGCTGATCTCGTCAGGCGGAACGGCTGTGGGATTGTTGCGGAACCGAATCCTTCAGGGCTGGCAGCAGCGTTCGAGCAGACCGCTGCCCTGCCCCGGCAGATGATCTTGGAAATGGGAGCGAGGGCTCGAGATCTGGCCGAGCGTGACTTCTCATGGGACACGATCGCAGGCCGTTACTATGAGTTCCTGATGGGGGTCCTTGGGAGGAAGCCATGAACCCCCCTTTGGTCGTACAGGTCATACCTACCCTTGGAGGGGGCGGCGCGGAGAGAGAGGTGGCACGGGTTGCCCCGGTTCTTAAAGCGAGTGGGGAGTTCGACGTCGTAGTGTGCTGCCTTATGGGTCGAGGAGGGTTCGCTGACTCTGTCGAGGAAGCTGGGGTGGAGGTAGTCGTTCTGCACGAGCATAAGATCCTGCCCCCGGCTCTCGCATGGGACCTAATGCGGTTCCTGCGGGATCGCAAACCGCAGATTGTGCACTCGCACCTTGTTCGCTGGGCACCCGCAGTGGCAAAGCTCGCGCGTCTGCCTGTTGCCATCATGAGCGAACACGGCTGGTCGCCGAAGCGAGGCCCGCTTGGGGTGCTATTCGACAGAGCTAACATACATTTCGCCGACCGGGTCGTTGCAGTATCGGAGGCCACTAGGCAGATCCGGATCGGGAAGTGGCGTACCCCTGCCAGCAAGCTCGTCACTATCCCAAACGCGGTCGACATAGATGGTATGCCGCTACCGGTTAACGCGGAGGCGAAGAAGCAGTGCTTAGGCATTCCACAGCATGTCCCGGTAGTCGGGACCATCGGCAGGCTCGTCCTTATCAAGGGGCACGAGCACTTCGTTGCCGCTGCTGCGGAGCTACACAGGTCGAACCCGTCGTGCCACTTCCTGGTCGTGGGCGATGGGCCTTGCCGCGGGAGCCTGGAAGAGCAAGCCAAAGCGTTGGGACTCTCCAGCCGAATGCATTTCCTGGGTTTCAGAGAGGATGCTAGGGAGATCATCCAGATCCTCGATGTAGTTTGCCTGTCGTCCCTGTCGGAGGGTACCCCAATAACGATACTCGAAGCGATGGCCTGTGCGAAGCCCGCGGTAGTCACCTCTGTAGGAGGCTGTCCGGAGGTCGTGGTGGATGGAAAGACGGGCTTCGTTGTGCCGCCCCGTGATCCGGGCAAGCTCGCGCAAGCCTTGCTCAAACTTGTGCAGGACCCGGCCCTGGCTCGGGCGATGGGAGAAGCGGGCTGCCGACGCGTGCGGATGGAGTATTCGGTCGAAGTCAACCTTAGGCGGCTGACCGACCTCTACCGAGGAGCACTGCGGGAGAAGGGCTATCAGGTGGATTGGCCCGCGACGAGGGAGGGATCCTAGCCGTTCCGATCAGGTCGGTCCGGCTGTTGACAACCGGAACAGCTCAGCGTAGATTGTACCTTGGCCTGAGTGCGGCGTATCCATCCGCGGCGCCGCCGATTCCGAGCCGAGCAAAGGCGCGAGAGACATCACCACTGAGTAACCGGATTGCACTCCGTATGCTGTTCGACAGTCTGATGGTTCGTGCGATGAGCATTGGGGTGCCCTGAAGGAGGCCTGCCCGGGGTACGGTCTGCCGATGGACAGGGGACGGGCGCCTCTATTCAGGGATGCGAAGCGGGTTCCTGTGAAAGGCGAACGCAGGCTGTGTCGTCATGGAATGGGGCGAAAGCTCCAGCCTGCGGCAGGCCGGTAACGGCCTGCCGGGATGACATCGAGTTATGCACCAACTGCGACTTAAGATCGAGAACGAAGCCCTGCTGTGCTGCCCTATCTGCGGGTCAGACCTTGAACTGCAGCCCAGTGGCGTGAACTGCGCCGACCCAGCGTGTGCCCAGGTATTCCCTGTAGTAGACGGCGTGCCGATACTTATCAACGAGGCACGAAGCATCTTCAGCATAGACGACTTTGCTCAGAGGCGTGACACGTTCTTCAAGTCGTCCGGCCGCACGAGAACCCAACAGTCCCTAAAACAGCTGCTGCCGCAGATCAGCAGAAACCTGAAGGCCAGGCACAACTACCGGAGACTGGCCGATCTGCTGCTGGCTGGTTCCGACCGACCGAGGGTCCTCATCATCGGTGGGAGCATCCTCGGCAAAGGCATGGAGGCTCTCGCCTCACACGCACAACTGGATCTGGTGGAGACGGACGTTGCGCTGGGACCGCGCACTATGCTAGTCTGTGATGCACACGATCTGCCGTTCAAGGACGGTTCCTTCGACGCCGCAATCGCCCAGGCGGTTATGGAGCACGTGGCCGACCCGTACCGGTGTGCGGAGGAGATCCATCGGGTGCTCAAGGACGATGGTTACGTTTACGCGGAGTCACCGCTGGTGGCCCCTGTGCATGCTGGAAGGTATGATTTCACGCGGTTCACCCATCTCGGGCACCGCAGGCTCTTCAGACGTTTCGAGGAGATCGACAGCGGGGTTGTCTGCGGGCCGGGAACCGCGCTTGCGTCTACCTACGAGTCCTTCCTGCTCAGCTTCGGCCGGGCCAGGTACCTCCGGTGGTCTGCCAAGGCGTTCGCCCGGCTCACCGCCTTCTGGCTCAAGTACCTGGACCCGTACCTGAGCGAGAAACCGGGCGCACTCGACGCAGCCGCAGGTTGTTACTTCCTTGGCAGGAAGAGCCGCGACGTCCTCTCGGACAGGGAGTTGATCAAGCAGTACAGGGGGGCCCTGTAAGCCACACGGATCAGACGCGCTCAAACCTGTGTGCTGTATGCGGAGAGGATCGCCCAGAAGCCTCTGGGGTGTTCTTGGGCGGGTATCCGAGTCTCTGCAGACGCATCCGATCTGGCTTCGTATCGCAGTTCCGGGGGGCCAGGCCTGGGCGAGCACGGGCGCAATGCTCAGTGGGTGCCAGTCTAAGCCGGCTCGCCAAGCTTTGCTCAGGAACCCTCTCCGGCAAGCAGGCGGAGCGTGCTCGTCCAAGCAGCAGCCATGCCGACCGAGCGCGGTCGCGAGCCGGAGGGAAGGGGCAGTATGATAGAGGATGCAGTTTCCTATCCTTGCGCTGTCTGTGAGCAAGAAGACCCCGATCGCTTCAGGGTCTTCTTCGATGGACCCATCAAGCTGTATAGATGCTTGCAGTGTGGGTTCATCGGGCAGTTCCCTGGGCCCGGCCGTCCGCAGGCTGCCGTCAACTACGAAACCGCTTACACTCTGGATTTTGCGGAGAAACACGAGTTCATGTACCCTCACAGGGGGCGCTATCTCCACGACATTCTAGATCGTGTCGCAAACATTCGCCCGAGTGGGCGGATTCTCGACGTCGGCTGTGGTGATGGGCACTTCCTGTCGCTGTGGCTCAAAGCCGGCTATGAGTGCTCTGGTGTCGAGCCCAGCCAGGCGCTGGCGGCATATGCCAGGGCCAAGACCGGAGCTGAAGTAGTGCAGGGGCTGTACGAGAAGAGCACGTTCCCCGAGGGCAGTTTCGATGTCGTGGTTATGATCCACGTCCTTGAGCACATACTAAGGCCGCGGGCTGCCCTAGAGGCAGCCCGGCATCACCTTCGCCCGGAAGGACTGCTCGTGCTTGACGTCCCCTCCGTCCGCTCGCCTCACTTCCTCGCCTATCGGTGGACGGGCGCAAAGTGGTTCGTCAGACCGCCGCACGGCGCCATCCGTCCACACTACGGTTACTACGAACCTAGGACACTGATGCTGTTGGCCCAGAGCCATGGCTTTCGTACGATCTCTCTTGCCACGGGACGCTGGCAACACAAGTACCGGGGTATTGCCAGGCTGGGCGGGAAGGTGCTCGACCCCATTCTTAACGCGCTCGGGATAGGGGGCGTACTCTACATCGGCGCGAAGGACGAGCGATCCGAGGTCGGACACGTGGAATCGCGCCGCGCTGGATAGGCCCATGGCGCGAAGAAAGGCACTGCGAGACTGGTAAGTTGAAGATCATCGCTGTCAACAAGTACTACTATCTGGATGGAGGACCGGAGCGGTACCTGTTCAGCCTCTCTGACTACCTCGCATCACTGGGGCATGAGGTCATCCCCTTCGCTGTGGCTTACGAGAAGAACGATCCATCCGCATACGAGGCCTATTTCGTGAGGCCAGCCGGCAGCGGCACGGGAACCAAGCTTGACCAGCTTGAGGGCGGCATCGGCACGAGACTGAGAATAGCAGCGCGGTCCATTTACTCGGTCGAGGCGAAGCGGGCGCTCGAGAAGCTCATCGACGACACGGGGCCCGACGTCGTCTATGCCCTCAACATCGTGAACCACATGTCACCGAGCATTATCGACGCCGCTCATGGGCGCGGTGTGCCAGTGGTAATGCGCCTGTCGGACTACAACCTGATCTGTCCGAGCTACCTGTTCCTTCGGGATGGGAAGCTCTGCACCGAGTGTGAGCGCGGTTACTACCACGCGCTGCGCCATAAGTGCGTATACGGCTCGATATCGGCGACGCTGTGCAGGGTTTTGGGCATGTATGCGCACAGGATCACGCGCGTTTATGACAAGGTCAGCGCCTTTGTGGCGCCTGCGCGGTTCATGCGGGACATGCTGGTCAGGGCGGGTCTTCCGGCCGAGAAGATCCATCACATTCCTACGTTCGTCGATTCAGCACGGTGGACTCCGCGCTATGACAGCGATGGGCACGTCCTGTACTTCGGCAGGCTGACCCCCGAGAAGGGGGTGGGATTCCTGCTCCGCGCATACCGGGAATCCGGTATCGAGGATCCGCTCCTCATCGTTGGCAGCGGGCCCGCCCGGTATGTGGAACAGCTGAAAGGCGAAGCGGCTGAGGATGGAAGGGTGAGCTTTCTTGGTCAGAAGTCGGGGCGCGAACTGCAAGACATCGTGAGGGGCGCGAGATACGTGGTCGTTCCGTCCCTCTGGTATGATAACACACCGAACGTTGTCTACGAGGCCTTCGCAGCTGGCAAGCCCGTTATCGCCACAGCGCTCGGCGGATTGTGCGAGCAGATCACCCCAGAGACGGGCGTCTTGGTGGAACCGGGCGATGTCCAAGACCTGGCGGCAGCCATCTCCAGGATGTCGTCGTCTCCTGAGCTTCTGGAGCAGATGGGCCGTAGCGCTCGCCGCCGGGTGGAGGAGGTCCATAGCATCCGCGCGCACGTGGACAGGCTGCTCGAGCTGTTCACAGCAATAGCCGGTGTGCGGGCGCGTCCGTGATTCATGGAGCCGCCAAAATCAACACCGATAGGTTGTGCTTTGATGAGAAAAGCTGTTCCGGTAGCGCTTTGGGCTGCTATTGGCCTGCTCCCTTCAGCCGCCGCTCCGAGCGCCGTAGGCGAGGCACACGCTCCCCCGAAGTCAGCACCACGATCGCTCAGACTCAGCAACCTACACAACTTCTGGTATACGAACGACAGCGGCTGGGACAGCAGCAAGATGATGGAAGTGCTTGCCAGAAGGAGCAGCATCTGTTTCACCGAGCACTGGACTCAGGTCACCCCTCAGGCTGTCAAGAGCATCAACCCGACAGCAGCAGTCTACAGGCTGTATGACCTGATGTGCAAGACTGCCTGGGACACCGACTGGAGCAATCCTCAGAACACATCAGCCATGCAGACACCGCTCACGAAAGCCGCGATAGACAAGGACGACTGGTGGCTCAGAGATGGCAGCGGCAGCATAGTCAAGGAGAACAGCCAGATATGGTATCTGGACGTGGGCAAGCCAGGGTTCAAAGAGGCATATCTACAATCGGTGCTTAGCAGGATGTCCGGCAAAGGCTTCGATGGGGTTGTGCTTGACTACTGGCACTACACCATCACTACGGACTACTTCGCAATACCGGGAGGATGGTTCTCCACCCATCCCATGCCCAAGGCTTATCCTACAGATCAGGACTGGTTTGAGAAGGCGTGGAGGCCATTCCTTGAGTATGTGACATCGGGTCTTCACAAGGCAGGATACCGGATCATCGGCAATTGTGCTGGGGAGTATGGCAGCGGAGATTCGAGGATCGCCTATCAGCGTTCGCTGGTGGATGGGACGATATACGAGCAGGGGGCAGTAGACTGGGCGTACAAAGGAGGAGGATGGCTGCCTGGGCCTGCTATAGAGAGGCTGATACAGGCTATATCTGGGGATCCGCTTGAGGTATGGGTGGCGAACGACGGGGTGAGGAAGGAGCTGCCTGAGTATGACAGGAAGCAGCTAGTGGCTCTGGCCGCCTATTATATAGCCATTCCTGTCTCTCAAGACAAGAGGTCTTACAGCCAGTTCGGGGACAGGAAGGTCGGATGGGAGCCGATCTGGGACTTCTACATTGGCACTCCTGCAGAACCTGCCGTCAAGCTTCCTGGAAAGCGGTTCTGGAGCAGGAAGTTCACTGAAGGCATCGTTCTACTTAACTACGAGGACTCGGAGCGTATGATCTACAGGTTGGACAAACGTTACCGGAGTGTTTCGGGCAAGGCGTATTGCAGCGATGTGACTGTCCGACCACATTCCGCTCTGATACTTGCTTTGGACGACTGAAGGTGATGGACAACAGCAAGGAGGCGAGGGAACACAGAGTATGAAGCTTGTGATGATAGGGGCCGGGTATGTAGGGCTGGTAACCGGCGCGTGCCTCTCAGAATTCGGGCACGATGTCACGTGCGTTGACACGGATCGGCAGAGAATCGCAGCCCTGAACGAGGGTCGCATCCCGATCTATGAGCCTGGGCTGCAGGAACTGGTCGCGAAGAACCGGGCAGATGGGCGGCTTTCGTTCGCCTGCGACGTTGCTCAGGCTGTTCCAGGTGCTGATGCCGTCTTCATCGCTGTAGGTACGCCATCATCCAGGCGCGGCGACGGGTATGCGGATCTGACATACCTGTACGCAGCGGCTCGTGACCTGGCACCAGCACTGGAAGGCTATACAGCGGTGGTCAACAAAAGCACAGTGCCGGTTGGGACTGCTCGCCAGATAGCCCGCATTATCCGTGAGGCAAACCCGAACGCTGATTTCGACATCGTTTCCAACCCTGAGTTCCTTCGCGAAGGCGCCGCCATCGGCGACTTCATGCGTCCAGACCGGGTGGTGATTGGCGCGGAATCCAAGAGAGCTGCAGAGGTGATGCGGCAGATCTACAAGCCACTCTATCTACTCGAGTGCCCCTTCGTCATGACCGGGCTGGAAACGGCTGAGATGGTGAAGTACGCGGCGAACGCGTTTCTGGCGACTAAGATCAGCTTCATCAATGAGATTGCCAACCTCTGCGAGTCCGTGGGAGCCGATGTAGCTGATGTTGCGCGCGGCATCGGCCTCGACGGCCGCATAGGCAGCAAGTTTCTGCACGCCGGTCCCGGGTACGGCGGGTCCTGTTTCCCTAAGGACACTCGGGCGCTGCTCCGGATCGCGCAGGAACACGGCGTCGGTTGCCGTATTGTGGAGGCGGTCGTGGAGGCCAACGAAGCGCAGAAGGCTCGGATGGTGCAGAAGATCCGCAAGGCCCTTGGAGAGCCAGTTGCCGGGAAGTCCGTGGGAGTGCTGGGCTTAAGCTACAAACCAGAGACTGACGATATGCGCGAGGCTCCTGCGCTGACGATCATCCCCCGCCTGGTTGAGATGGGCGTCGAGGTGAAGGCCCACGATCCGGCAAGCATGGAAGCAGCGGCCGAGGTGTTGAAGGGAGTGGAGTTCGTCGCAAGCGCGTATGCGGCTGCGGAAGGGGCCGATGCCGTTGTGCTGATGACGGAGTGGAACCAATACCGGGCTTTGGACCTCGTCAGGCTGAAAAGTGGGATGAGGGCTGCCGTTTTCGTCGATCTCCGCAATGTGTACGAGCCGGAAAGGATGAGATCCCTCGGGTTCGACTACCATGCGGTAGGGAGGTGAAGAGCCGAACGGGCCAACCCGGCAACTGTGCCGGATTGGGCGCCCAAGTTTCACACAGGGGATACCGCCTTGGGCGAGGAGATAACGTTCAGGGCGGGGTACGGGAAATCGAAGCTGTATACGTACACGCGTCTGGTCAGGTACTTCCGCAGGAACCGCGAACTCGCCCGCAATGATGCGGTCACCCTGCTGTTTCACTCAGCCGGCGTCCGCGTCACAGACATAGACATCCATTTCGTTGATCCCTACCTCTCCCGAAGGGGCTGCTGCGCATTTGGGGGACCAACGGGTTCGAGCGCTTTGCCAGGACAATGGCCAGGCACTTTCTCTTTGACCGCGCTTACTACTCTACCCTCGCGAACGAACTGGGCCGACCCATGAAGTTCAATGGGTCACTCGACATTAGAGTGATGAACGCCTGCAGTCTCGACTCACCGACAACATCCTGACAGAACTGCCCGGCTACTGGAGAGATGATCTGCTTCGGCGGAACATTAGGCTCCTCATGAGGGAAGAAGCCTGACCGCACGTCCGGGCACCCTAGGCCCTGGCGCACTGGTCTCAGCTACCTCGTTAGTCAACCTCAACCGGAAATCCGGCACAATTGCCGGGCCATAACTTACCCCACAGCACCGTCGCGAAGTGGAACAAGTCCAGTAGGAAGCCACAAGCCAGTATCTAGCCAACCACGCTGCTCAGCCCCAGCCTGACTCTCGACTTGCAGCCTGACTCAATCACTGCTCATTACCGAAAATGTGGGGGCGCGCTATGCTGAATCTACGCAGACCATCGCGGCTGTACGGTCTTGCCATCCTCTCTCTGGTTACTGTGGCTCTCTGCGGCTGCGGAGGAGGAGGTAGGGTGAACACAGGTCTTACTGACCGTTCATTAAGCCCACCGGGCCTTCGGTCTGTCAGGCTGAACAACGTACACAACTTCTGGTATATGAACGACAGCGGCTGGGACAGCAGCAAGATGATGGAAGTGCTTGCCAGAAGGAACAGCATCTGTTTCACCGAGCACTGGACTCAGGTCACCCCTCAGGCTGTCAGGAGCATCAACCCGACAGCAGCAGTCTACAGGCTGTATGACCTGATGTGCAAGACTGCCTGGGACACCGACTGGAGCAATCCTCAGAATACATCGGCCATGCAAACACCGCTCACAAGAGCGACGATAGATGCCAACGACTGGTGGCTCAGGGATGGCAGCGGCAGCATAGTCAAGGAGAACGACCAGATATGGCTTCTAGATGTGGGCAAGCCAGGGTTCAAAGAGGCATATCTACAATCGGTGCTTAGCAGGATGTCCGGCAAAGGCTTCGATGGGGTTGTGCTTGACTACTGGCACTACACCATCACTACGGACTACTTCGCAATACCGGGAGGATGGTTCTCCACCCATCCCATGCCCAAGGCTTATCCTACAGATCAGGACTGGTTTGAGAAGGCGTGGAGGCCATTCCTTGAGTATGTGACATCGGGTCTTCACAAGGCAGGATACCGGATCATCGGCAATTGTGCTGGGGAGTATGGCAGCGGAGATTCGAGGATCGCCTATCAGCGTTCGCTGGTGGATGGGACGATATACGAGCAGGGGGCAGTAGACTGGGCGTACAAAGGAGGAGGATGGCTGCCTGGGCCTGCTATAGAGAGGCTGATACAGGCTATATCTGGGGATCCGCTTGAGGTATGGGTGGCGAACGACGGGGTGAGGAAGGAGCTGCCTGAGTATGACAGGAAGCAGCTAGTGGCTCTGGCCGCCTATTATATAGCCATTCCTGTCTCTCAAGACAAGAGGTCTTACAGCCAGTTCGGGGACAGGAAGGTCGGATGGGAGCCGATCTGGGACTTCTACATTGGCACTCCTGCAGAACCTGCCGTCAAGCTTCCTGGAAAGCGGTTCTGGAGCAGGAAGTTCACTGAAGGCATCGTTCTGCTTAACTACGAGGACTCGGAGAGCATAGTTTATACTCTGCTCGGATCATATAGGGACGCTTCAGGCAACGTGCTAGCCGGCGACGTGGTCCTACCAGCCCACAGTGCGCTCATATTGGCATTGAGATAAGCCTGATTGACAGCCGATTGAGGAGTGCGACCCGACCAGATGCCCCCAGCGTGGACCTGGCGCTTCTCGGCAGTTGGGGTTGACCTAGCCCAATGTCTGGTACAGAATTTGCATACGTTGAGAGTACTACCTGGTGACCTGTTCGCGCTGAATAGGGAACGAGGCCCCTGGCGGTTCGGTGACGAATGCTCGAGGCAGTCGTGGACTTGCGACCCCAGAGGTGTGGCAGGTGAACGCTCTGCGGATGTGGCTTGGTCTGGCCTGGTTAACGGTCGTGTTGGTTCCGGGGTTCGCCGGGACCAATACGACGCTGGACGTAACCGAGAGAAGGGTCCTGATCGTCACGACCGAGCAGTATGAGGTACCTCCGGTGTGGCAGTGCCACGGCGGAGAGTACGTTGCCACCGACCTGGCCGCAGCTGGCTACCCGTTCGACGTGGTTACCTATGGCCGCTTCATAAGCATGCCTCTCGACAGGTATGACGTGGTGATCCTCAACGGCCACACTTCCCCTACCCCTGTCTCGGACGTGGCCGCCAAGTGCCAGGCAGCGCTGCAGGAAGGGCGGAAGGTCTTCGTAAACGGCGACTTGCCGTACAAGCGGTATGATGCGACAGGCAAGCTGATTGAATCGCTCAACTACTCACTCGACCTGTTCGACGTGCAGGACACCGGCAATCGTAAGCTGAACGGCGCGCTCTGTGTGCCACCCGCAATCGAGAAGGATCCAGGTATCACCTCAGCCGGTTTCAACGACGCTTATGTGCGCGTGTTCTCCTTTCGCACGCCGCCTGACATGGCGATAACCGCAAGTGGTAACGCGATCGGGTTCCTCTACCCCCAAGGCGGCGCTCTGAACAACGGAAGCACCTCCTGGCTTCTGAACGTACTGGACTATGGGAAGGTAGTCGCTTACCTCAGGTACGGAACATCCGCCATTGTTGGCTTTGCAAATGACCGCATCGAAGGCCAGCCCATCGTCTCCTTCGAAGTCCACGGGGAGACGCCCTATGACCCGGTTTCAGTCAATGCGGTGAACGCGCTGGCCGCTGACTTCAGCATGCCGTTGTACAACCTACTGGTCTACTGCAGGCTCAACGCGGATGCAATAGCCCACTACAATTCCATTTCGAACCCGTTCCTGCTGATAGGGTCTCACAGTAGAACGCATCCGATGGACTGGCCGTCGGTGCCAGACGTGTACTATGAGACAAGGGACGCGCTGACAGACCAGCGCGGACTGATACCAGCTACCGGAAACTACTTTGACTTCTCGGGCGCAATGAACCCTACGACGGAGCAGATCGACCAGATATACAGCGCAGGCGTCGTATTCGGCGCAGGGGGTGGGGAAACCAGGGGATGGAAGCTGCCTTCAGGCGACTGGGTTCACGTTCAGCGCTTGCCGCTGCGCAGAACCTGGTTTGCGAACCTCTCTCGAAGCTTAGTCACGCCGTTCTGTCTGTCTCAGACGTTGGATGACGATAACTCCCTCTGGCAGAGACAAGGCAATTATCCGGACGAGGTGGAGACCGATTTCGCCCTGAATACCAAGTACGGACTCTACACTTACGGCTACATCCACGATTGCTTCCTCAACCCGAACTACGACTACTACACCGGCGGAGTTCACATGTCGGTCCAGATCAGGTCTGCGATGCAGTTTCTCAAATCCCAGAACGTCAAGTTCATCCCAACGGATGAACTGATACTGAGGCTGCGCGACTTCATAGCTGGCTGGATAGACTACGATACGAATCCCGACGGCAGCCTGCAAGTCACGGTATACCGGCCGTCAGCGAAGGCCAATCAGGTCAAGATCCAAAGCAGAG
>Ga0315282_10006715_pt1 | contig 19134 bp, 18 predicted proteins | sample YL17G07_20_MG_FD_203693 | JGI IMG/M metagenome (GOLD analysis project Ga0315282, IMG submission 203693) | Sediment microbial communities from Yellowstone Lake, YNP, Wyoming, USA - YL17G07_20 | ecosystem: Environmental > Aquatic > Freshwater > Lake > Sediment | place: USA: Wyoming | collected... | reverse complement strand
CTCCGATTTTAACCGGAATATTTACTTCCATTCCGTCAAGGGAAGTTGCCATTTCCTGGAATATTTTTAAATCTTCCTCGGCTTTTTTTGCTTCAATTTCTCTCTGGATTTCAAGCCAGGCCATTGCTTCTTTTGTCGCCGGTTTTGCCAAAAGCCTGGGAAGCAAAAAATTCCTGGCATAACCGTCTTTTACTTCCTTTATTTCAAATTTTTTTCCAAGACCATCAACGTCCTGAAGAAGAATGACTTTCATACAATTTATTATATTATAGCATGTCCAATTATAATTTTTCAATAATTTCCATAGCTTTGTCAAGCTGGGGGTCGCGATCTTTTTCATAATCTTCCAGGGTCATTTCAATTTTTATATCCGGCTCCAGCCCTTCATCCATAATTGATTTGCCGGAAGGCGTCAGCCAGCGGGCAACCGTAATTTTAATTGAAGAACCATCTTCCAAATTTTCCAGTTCCTGAACAGAACCCTTGCCAAAACTTTTTTCTCCAATAAGTTTTATGCTCCTTATGTCGTGGAGCGCTCCGGCAAGAATTTCCGAAGCCGAGGCCGAACCCTGATTTATTAAGACTACTATCGGAAAATCGGCAAACTCGCCGTTCATTTCATTTCGGTGTTCCTTTTTTGCCTCATTTTTTCCGTAATCTTCGATTAAAATCAAATCATTTTTTTTCAAAAACCAGCCGGCGATTTCTTCCGCCGCGTTCAGATATCCGCCAGGATTATCTCTCAAATCCAGAACAATTTTTTTTGCTCCGGATTTTAAAATTTCGCTTGCCGTCTTTTTGAAATCGGAATTTAAATTGCCGTTAAAGCTGTAAATTTTAATATAGGCAATCTTATTTTTCAGCTCAAACTTTAAAGTCGGAACTTTTATAATTTCTCTTATGATTTCAATTTTTTGCGGCTCATTGTCGCGTAAAATTGTTAAAGTAACCTTTGTTCCCTTCGGTCCGCGAATAAGTTTGACAGCTTCATCTACGGTTAAATCGGAGGAAATCGTATCGTCTATTTTTAAAATTTTATCGCCGGAACGAAGTCCGGCTTTTTTTGCCGGGGTGCCCTCAAGCGGCGCAATAATTTGAAGCTGGTCTAATCTTTTGCCGATTTCCGCTCCTATCCCCTCAAAAGAGCCGGAAACATCCTCCAGAAACATTTTGCTTTCTTCCGGGTCCATAAATTGGGTGTAGGGGTCTTTTAAAGATTTTACCATGCCCGAGATTGCTCCATAAATCATTTTTTGGGGGTCAAGATTCTGGCGGTTTATAAATTTTTCTTCAAGTCTCTGCCAGACTTCCCAGAACAAAGAAAAATCCAAATTTTTATATTCGGTTTTATTTTGTATTTGGGTGTTTTTTGTAAAGCTTTGCCAAAGAGAAATTTTAAATTCCTCCCTGCCGTAATAATAACCAAGGCCAAAAACCAACCCGAGAGATACCAGGATGCATAGAATAACAAATAAATTTTTAATTATATTTTTCATTTTTTTCTACTCTAAGGCGAGGGCTGTTGCCGAGAAAGACGTCGCGCAGGCCGAACGGGCACGGTTCCATTTTTTCTTTTTTCCGGGGCGAGGGAATGTCCTTAAAAAAGACCTATCGGAGTCCCGTCGGCATGGTCCCCGCCAAGGCGGCGGGGCGACGGGACGAGATCGGAGCAGTCCCGCCACGCTGGAGGCGGGAACTGCGTGCTTTTTTTGGGACTTCCCGAGCCCTATTTTCCCTTCCGGTATTTCCAAAAATATTTTAAAGCGCTTGTAAGATGAATTCTCGCCTGTTTGTTCAAAAATAAATCAAACAGTCCCCTTCCTTTGTCCGAAGCTTTGTAGTGATAGTGATACATCTGGACTTTTGGAAAATAGACAACCCTGTATCCATTTTCCCAAAAACGCCGCGCCCAGTCAACATCCTCAAAATACATAAAAAATCTTTCGTCAAGCAATCCAACGTTTTCAACTGCTTCTTTTTTTACCATTAAAGCCGAGCCCATCAGCCAGTCCACCTCGATGCCGTCTTGGATATTGGATATTGGATATTGGATATTAGATTTTAATAGGAATCTGTCAATTTCTTTCTTTCCCCAGGGAGTTCTACCAAGCCACGTTCTTCGGCAAATTACGGTCCAGGGAGTGTAATAACGGAAGGCAGAGGGCTGGGGCGAGTCATCAAAATTCAAAAGTTGAGGTCCGGCCATACCCGCCCCTGGATTTTCTTCAAGAAATTTAATAAGATTTTCTATCGAATCATCTTTTGGCAGAATATCGGCGTTCAAAATTAAAATGAAATCGCCCTTGGCTTTTTTAAGGCCGGAATTTACGAGTTTCGCATAGCCGACATTTTTTATAAAAGGGATAAAGATAACTTTTGGAAATTCTTCTTTGACCATTGCTTCGGTTTCCGGGATGCTTTCGCTGTCGGATAAAATAATTTCGTATCCCTCCTGGCCTATATTTTTGCAGGATTTTTCTATTGCTCCAAGACAAAGCTTTAATACTGCCGGTGTTTTATAATGGGTAACAATTATGGATAATAACATATTTTAGAATTTAGGATTTAGGATTTAAGGGAGAAAGATGTTTCGGCAGACTTCCCGAATTCTGTCGTAATTATTTCCAACGGGCAGAAGAATGTAAGAGCCATCGTAAGAATAGGTTTCGTAAAGAAGTCCCTCCAAAGTCGTATCAAACACTTTCTTTTTTACTGCATTAATTTTTGAATCGTGGGCGAGCTCGACAAAATCAAAAATTTTTTCGCTCGGTATGTCGGCTCTTAAATGCTTTTTTAACGAATCGGCGATTCTGATAATTTTTAACGGGTTTGCCAGAACATTAAGCGAAAAAACTTTGTCTTTCAGAGCCAGAAGCACTTCCTGTTGCCTTTTTGACCTGTCAAAGTCCGAAGTGGTAAAACGCGACCTGACATAATAAAGAGCGGCCTGGCCATCAAGGGTACTCTGGCCAGCCGGGATATGGAGGGCCCAGATTTCTTTTTCTTTTCCGGTCGTCGAGTCTTTTATTGTTTTTTTATACCAAAACGGACTTCCTTCCACTCCTTCGCCCTGCCACTGCATATCCTCTACAAACGGTTTATCTCTGTAAATTGTTACTCCGCCAAGAATGTCAACAATTTCCCGAAAAGCTTCAAAATCTATTGAAACAGCATAATTTATATCAAGTCCAATTATATTGGAAACAATTCTTTTTGAAAGTCGCAGACCTCCGCCATTGTATTGTTTTTCCTCGCCGTAGGCGTAAGCAAAATTCAGTCTTTCTTTTCTGCCAAGTCCGGGGATGTCAACGTAAAGGTCGCGGGGAATGGAAATTAAGGCGAGCTTGCCCGTATCTTTTTTATAACTCAAAACCATTATCATATCAGCAAGCAATCCGCCGTTCGGATCTCCCTCGCCCCGGATTCCCAGAATTAGAACATCAATCCGATTGGGATCTTTTTTGTAGTCTGATAAGGGGAGCAATGCCGCGACTTTGTCCCAGAAAGGAAGTGAGTTTCCCTTTACGCTGATAACAGTGATGACCGAGCCGATTTTAAAAGCCAGGGCACAAACCAAAATAAAAATAAACAATCCAATTGCCAATGGAATTTTTTTTAAATTTTTTTCCGGTTTTTGATAATTTTTTATTTGGATGGCCATAATTTTATTGGAACCATTTTTCAATTTCTTTTGGCGACATTTTTTTCCTTTTCATAATCCAATTTCTTTTTTTGAGCATTTTTGGAAGAAGCTTTAAAAATCCGAAAATCCCAAAAAGAGAACTTTGCTCAAAAAATAAAAAATAAATTAAAAGCTGAACTTCCCTGATAAAAAAATAAGGAAAATCTTTTAAAAATTTGCAAGAATATTCATTTTTAACCATTGCCAGCCTCTGGTTTCGCCAGTCAAGCATTTTCTTTTTTGACGTAACCCCCCTTCTTAACTGAATAAAATCTTTTTTGTTTTTTTTCAGTCTTTTGGTTGTCTGCCGGTCGTGCCAGGCCAAAATCTTCGGGGAAAAATAAGATTTCCAGCCCAAAATTCTCATCCGCCATCCAAAGTCAATGTCGTCGGCATACCACTCAAAATCTTCATCAAGATATTCGCCGTTATTAAATGGCATTTTAGCATTTTCCAGTGCCTTTCGCAAAAAAATAGGACAGGCGCCCTCCCAGGAAAATATTTCTCCCTCTTTATACTGACCCGAATCTTTTTCTCCGTGCCCCCGATTGATAATCCTTCGCGATTTAAAAATTTCAAAACCGGTGGTATCAATTGTGTTTGCCGTAGGAATATCTAATTCGTTTCGGTAATTACGCGGAAAAAAATCATTCTGTTTTAAATTCCAAACGAGAACTTTTGGTTGGAGCGCTCCGATTCCAGAATCTTTTTCCAGAATTTTGACAGCTTCGGTCAAAAAATTCGGAGACAGGAACACATCAACGCAAAGCAAAACTACATATTTTGAGTTTGAATATTGAAGACTTCTGTTAAATCCGCCACCCAGGCCGTAATTTCTATCAAATTTTATTAATTTTGCCCGAGGAAATTCGTTTTTGACTATTTCTCGGGTTTTGTCTTTTGAATCATTGTCAAAAACCAGAATTTCATAATCATCAAAATTTTGATTTAAAAGCGCGCGCAAACATTCCCGGATATATTTTTCTCCGTCTTTGACAATCAAATGGATTGACACTAAAAAATCTTTCATCTATTGAAAGTATTATTTAAAAATTTAACCAGATATTTTCTGTATCGGATTTGCTCAAAAATTCCGTTGTCTATTTCGAGAGCCATGCATTTTCCAAATACAAATTTCGGCAGGGTTTTTAAATATTCAAAATCCTTGGGGCTTTTTATTGTATGAAGGTCGGTGTTTTTCTTTGGCGAATAACCGGAAATATGATTGCAAAGAAAATAGGGCTTGAATTTTTTGAAATAAACGTAATCGAACTCTTTTACCCAGCGGGTCTCGGCGACTTTAAAATGGGCAAGGTCAACGCAAAATCCGCCCACTTTCTCAACCGCAACTTTTGGCGATATGTAATTATCAGTATTCATTTCCAAATAAAATTTTTTGTAAAATCCCCGCCATTTATCCAGAAACCCAAAAGTATTTTCGTGAATAGTAAAATATTCGGTTTTGAATTTCCACCATAAAAAAATAATTTCATCAAGCTCCATGGCGTTTTTTAAATGAACCAGGGGAATTTTTTTAATGGTTGAGTTAATAAGACTGCGATAAATCCTTTTTCTTTGCGATTCGTCAAACCTTTCAAGAAACAGGCAGGCTTCTTTAATTCTAAGTTTTGTCAAATCGCGGATTTTTTCCTGCCAATCCTTATCTTTATAGCCGGTAATCCCCAAAAAAATTCTTTTTCCAAAACCTTTAGTTTTATACATATTGTTTTATATTGCGCTCAAGGCCCAAAATCATGCCGCAAAGAAGCATAAACATTAAAAATGCTCTTTCGTCAAACAGGGCGGCATCAGTAAGACTATAGCCAAAAACCCAGATTAAAAATAAAACCGAGCTCAAAAAGAATATTTTAATTTGAAAATCATTTGCTCTTAAAAATCCACGCCAGGCATTTTTTAGTATTTCAAACAAAAACCACAAAAAGAAAATCAGGGCAAAAATCCCCATTTCCGCCGCCACGTTCAAATAAAGATTATGGGCGGATGAGCCGGCTTTTGCCAAAGAAACATCCTGGGAAAGAACAACCGGAAAATTTCCGATGCCAACCCCCAAAAACGGATGGAAGCCCAATGATTTAAAAGTTTCCTTCCAGATAAAGATTCTTCCAAGGTTTGATGTTTCCTCAAGACTCGCCGCTGTTTTTAATCTTTTTATCAAAATCTCTTCGGATGCCGAGGTTTTTTCAAGTCCGAATTGAGGAATGGAGAATACCGAATTGGCTATTGGAAAAAGAAGAACAAAAATCAACAGGGAAAAAGCAACCGGAAAAATTAATTCTTTCGGTTTAATTTTTTTCCAGAGCATGAATAATACAGCAATGATTGGAGGAATTATACCCAACCAAATTCCTCTCGTACAGCTTAAAATCAGGGCGAAGTTTAAAAAAGAAAGGAGCAAAAAAGCAACTGGTTTTTGGGCGAAAACGCCGGCTCTGTTTTTTTGCAAAAATAAGGCAAAAATCGCCGGAGAAAGCATCAAAAGATAGAGGGGAAAAGAATGGGAATCGGGGAAAGTCGAAAACATTCTCAATTTTAAAGAACCGCCGGTATAACTGAACCAGGTATTGCCCATTTGCATTACAATATTGGACCAATTTTTTCCGTAAAACCCGGTTGAAATTTGTTCTCCCCACCAGTGGTAAAAAACATCAACCGGCTTAATAAAATAGGTTGAAAGATACTGAAGATAGCCGATAAAAAGAACAATCACGCCGCCAATTAAAATATTTTTGCAGAGGGCAAGAAAAATTTTTTTGTCGGATGATACAAGACTGGATGAGATAATAAAAATCATCGCTAAATTGGCAAAATAAATAACTCTTTTTATTCCGACGGATAGATCGGCAGCAACAATCAATGAAAGACAGCCAAAAAATAACAAAATTATCCCCAGACATTCAACTCTATGGTCCCGCCACCACATTCTATATATTCGTATATTCGTAAAGATTCGTAAATTCGTAGGGAAGCACCGCCAAGCGGTGCGAGTAAAAAACCATTTCAAAAATATCGCCAAAAGCACAAGCCGCCAGGTATTAAAATTGTCAAAAGAAGGAAGAATCGGCAGGGCAATAAAAAAGGGAATAGTTCTTGCAAAAAGAAAAAGCGATTCTTTTAAAGGTTGAGAAATAATAAAATAAAGATACAAAGCCGCAATTAAAAAAGCAAACTGCCGGGGCAGGACTCCCATAGCAATAAAAAAGACCAAAAAAAGAGAAAAAATATAAATGGAATTTAAAAGATTAAAGTATTTTTTCACAATCAATTATTTAATTTAATAATATATTTAATGTTTCTTTGGCACATTTTTCCCAGCTGTATTTTTTTACTTTTTCAAGCCCCTTTTTGATCAACTCATTTCTTAGCTCCATATCGGTTAAGCCCAAATAAATTTTTTTAGCAATCTCGGTTGGATTTTGGGGGTCTTCAACGACGAGAGCGCAATCACCTGAAATTTCTCCCAGGGCTGCAAAACCAGTGGTCAAAACCGGCGTTCCGCAGGCCATTGCTTCAAGCGGCGGCAGGCCGAAGCCCTCATAGTCCGAAAGATACAAGGAAAGACCGGCGGCATTATAAAGCAAAACTAAATCTTCATCAGAAACGAACTTTTGCCAGATTATTGCATTCCTGCCAATTTTTAAATTTGTTTTTTCAATGATTTCCTCCAAATTTTCCTTTAACCAATTTTTGCCCACCACCAAAAGTTGGAAATCCGGCAATTTTTTAGCGACTTTTTCAAAGGCCGAAATAGTTTCCAAAACATGACGGCGGTAAAAAATCTGTCCAAGTTGCAGGGCAAAATATTTTTTAATTCGGTATTTCCTTTTGACATTATCCAAAATTATTTCATCGGTTATAATTTCAAATTTTTCATCAACTCCCAGCGGTGTAACAAAAATTTTCTCTGGATTTACTTTACAATATTTTAGGACTTCTTTTTTTGAAAATTCCGAAACAGTGATGATTTTTTTGGAAATTTTTGCCCCAAACCAGGAAAAAATTTGATATGGCAGACGGAATCTGAAAATGAACCATTCGGGGTGAGCGAAAAACGCAACGTCGTGCAAAACAATCACTGATTTGCCAAAATAAGTCATGGGAACCATATAGCCCGGGAAAAAAGCCAAATCAACTTTATCCTTTTTTAAAGATAGGGGCAAAAGGAATAAAAAGTAGACCAGGAAACTCGGTTTTGGCCAAACCTGCCCCGTACCGAGCTTGATCTGGTACGGGGACTTCAAAAGTTTTTTTTCAAAAATCGGATTATCTAAAAAATCGTCGTCGGGAATGCTTTTATGGAAATACAAAATAAACTTTAAGTTGTCAATGGAGTGTAATCCTTCCGAGTTTTTTACGCTGATTAACGCTGATCGCTCGTCCCGCCAAGGCGGGACTCGCTGGGCGGCTGGAAAGTTAGTGCTCCTTTTGCCTACAGCCGAAGCCGCCCCCGCTGATTTACGCGGAAAATTTAATTTATTCCATTGCTGGAGTAAATTTATAAGATATCGTCCAACCCCGGTTCTCTCCTTTTCCAAATTGTGACAGTCAATTCCTATTGTCATTGAATCGCAAAACAGACGCGAAACTCCCTGAAGGAATTCTACGCGAAACAGACGCGAAATAGTTTAGCGTCAGTTTGGCGGCATTTTCCCGAAGCGACTTCTGTAATAATCGTAAAATCCTTTAATTATTGCGCGGGAAGCGGCTTTCTTTTTGGGAAAAAATATTATTTTTATCCACTGCTTTAATAACTTCCAAGCCACCCAGAAATGTTTAAGAATATTTATCAGCCAGGGGGCATTATTACGAATCATTAGAAGGGCATTCCGATGGTGATAATATAAAACTGAAGGGGCGCCGATTTTATCAACCGCTCCGGAAAGCTTGGTTTTGAGACTTTCCAGCGGAATTTTGTGCCAGATTTTGGCTTTTGGCACAAAAAAACATTGAAATCCGGCTTTCTTTGCCCTCAAGCAAAAATCTGTATCTTCATAATAAAGAAAAAACCGTTCATCTAAAAAGCCGATTTTCTTGAAAACCTCTTTTTTAATTAGCATGGCGCAACCGGTAATAAAATTGGTTTCTTTTGGATTTCCATTCGCATCAAAATCTTGCTTCCCAAAATCAATATGACTTGAACCAGAAAACCAATTAAATTTTCCACCGCCAAACCAGATTCGTTTTGGGTCGGCAAAAAAATAAATTTTCGGGCCCAGAATTCCGATTTTATTACCGCTCTCCCCTACCGTCATCATTTCTTTCAAGAAATTTTTATCAACAACCGTATCATTGTTTAAAAGTAGAACATAATTCGTTCCATGCTCAATAGCGTATTTGATGCCGACATTATTGCCGGCGGGAAAACCGAGATTTTCTTTATTTTTAATCAAAGTGATTTTATTCTTGAAATTTGGCATCTGGGCTCTAAAAATTCCAATCGAATTGTCGGTTGAACCATTGTCAAGCAAAACAATTTCAAAATTTGGATAATTCAGATTTTCTAAAGATTTTAGGCAATCAATCGTATCTTTTGAACCATTCCAATTCAGGATAATAATTGAAACTTTAGGGGAGAGCATAATATATTTAATATATCAAAAATTTTGCTGTTTTAAAAGCCCCGTAGACCCCGTCGGCGGGGTTCTACTGGGTTTAAAATCCAAAAATCCGCATTTTTGCGGATTTTTGGATTTTATTAGATTTGAAGTTTCAGTCCTTCGACTTCGCTCGGGATTAATAATCCATCCCCCCCATTCCGCCCATACCCGAAGGTGGCATACCAGCGCCGTATGGTCCTTTTTCTTTTTCCGGTTCCTCTGCCACTATGCACTCGGTTGTTAAAAACATCGAAGCAGCAGAAACTGCATTTTGTAAGGCGACTCTTACCACTTTTGTCGGATCGACAATTCCTGATTTAATCAAGTCTTCATATTCACCGGTTGCCGCATTAAATCCGAAGGCTCCCTTGCCCTTTTTGGCTTCTGCTGCCACAACCGAACCGTCTTCGCCGGCATTTTGGGCAATTTGCCTAATCGGTTCTTCCAGAACTCTTTTTAAAATATTAATTCCAATTTTTTCTTCACCTTTAATTTTAACCTCCTTCAATGTTTCAATACAGCGAAGAAGAGCGATTCCTCCGCCCGCAACAATTCCCTCGGCGATTGCCGCTCTTGTAGCTGAAAGAGCGTCTTCGGTCTTGTGCTGTTTGGCTTTTTGTTCCGTTTCGGTTGCTGCGCCAACTTTGATAACAGCAATGCCGCCGGAAAGCTTTGCCAATCTTTCCTGCAATTTTTCTTTATCAAAATCAGAATCGGATGCTTCCAACTCTTTCTTTATTTGAGAAATCCTTGCATCAATATCGACTTTCTTTCCCTTACCCTCGACGATGGTCGTATTTTCTTTTGTTGAAATTACTTTCCTCGCCCGACCGAGCATCTTTAAATCGGTATTTTCCAATTTTAAACCTATTTCTTCAGAAATTACCGAACCGCCGGTTAAAACAGCAATGTCCTGAAGCATCTCCTTGCGTCTGTCGCCAAAGCCGGGAGCTTTTATGGCCAGAGCATTGAAAGTGCCGCGAAGTTTGTTGACAACCAGGGTCGCCAGAGCATCCCCCTCAATTTCATCGGCAATAATTATCAGTTCCTTGCTTCCACTTTGGGCAACTTTTTCCAGGAGCGGTAAAATTTCCTGAAGCGAAGCAACTTTTTTATCAGTAATTAAAATCCGAGCATCTTCATATTCTGCAACCATCCTCTCAACGTCAGTAATCATATAAGGGGAAACATATCCGCGGTCAAATTGCATTCCCCTAACAATTTCTTTTTGCATTCCAAAACCTTTTGACTCTTCAACTGTTACCACCCCATCTTTGCCAACCTCTTCCATTACCTCGGCAATTAAATTACCAATTTCCGGGCTTTCGGCTGCAATGGTAGCAACCTGCGCCTTTTCTTCTTTAGTTATAACTGGCTTAGAAAGTTTCTTCAGGGTAGCCACCACCGCTTCAAATCCTTTATCCAACCCTCTTTTAATTGCCAAAGGATTGGCTCCAGCGGTTACATTTTTTAATCCTTCGGCAATAATAGATTGGGCAAGCAAAACAGCCGTAGTTGTACCGTCTCCAGCCAAATCATTGGTTTTTTCAGCCACTTCCTTTACAATTTCTGCTCCAAGATTCTCTATTTTATCAGGAAGCTCAATTTCTTTGGCAATAGTTACGCCGTCATTGGTGATGGTTGGAGCCCCAAACCCTTTATCCAAAACAACGTTTCTGCCCTTTGGACCAAGAGTTATTCTTACGGCATTTGCCAGCTTGTCAGCCCCGGCCTTCATCCTCTGCCGGGCCTCCTCGGAATATTTTATTTGTTTCGCCATTTTTGCCTGCGAGCCTCAGCGAGCAGTTGCAAAAATGAGCGCCCCGCTCAAATTTTGCCTTCGCCTTACCCGCATAACTTAAATAATTAATAAAATTGTAAATTTTTACGCAACTCGCGCGTCCCGAATCCCGAAGCAGAACCTACGGTTCGCTACGGGACAAGTAGGGACAACCCATACTGGGCGCCTGCCCCGTAGTTAAGCCGAAGGCTTATACTACTGGGGAAGCGAGTTGCTTTTGTGTTTCCCCGCAAAATTTGTGCGGGGAGCCATACATTATTTTTATTCTAGAATTGCCAAAATATCTTCTTCTCTGGCGATTAAATATTCTTTATCGCCGATTTTTACCTCATCCGGTCCGTATTTTTTGAAAAGAACCAAATCGTCCTTTTTGACTTCTGGAGGAATCCTTTTCCCATGCTCATCCAACTTCCCCGGGCCAATGGCCACTACCCTGCCCTGCTCCGGTTTTTCTTTTTCTGCGGATTCTGGAATAATAATTCCGGAATCGGTTTTTTCCTCGACAATTTCTAACAAAATATGATCCGAAAGTGGTCTAATTTTCATATCCTCCTACGAATTACAAATTTTCATACAAATATACAAATATTTGTATATTTGTAAATGATTTGTAATTTGTAGTAATTTAGCAGTCTCGACCTTTTTACCGAAAGCGGTGTACGAATACGAACGCGCTTTCGGTTACGAATTTTTAAATTTTAGCACTCTAATTACTTGAGTGCCAACTTACGGCTATTTACTATTTTATATAAACAAAAAAGGGTGTCAAGCCCTCCCAGGTTTTTGAAGAAAATTTGGGAGGGCAAGCCCCCTCTTTATAAAAATTACTGTCTGACATAACGCCCGATCGGGCGTTATGTCAGACAAAGCTAAAACAAACCTTTTAAAAATTTTTCCAAGATAATTTTTATTATTCTATTTTTTATCCTCCAAGATCTTCACTCTTTTTTTGAGCTCCTCAAATTCTTCACGGCTTGGAGCATTGAGCGCCGTTTTCAAATCATTCCTTGCCTCGCTGATTTTTTCTTTAAGAACATCTCTTTCGTCTTCAGTCTCATACCAGAACTTCTTAAAAAGCTTCTCCCCCTCTTCTTTTGTGACTTTGCCGGCCGCTATCAATTCGCCAATAAATTTGTTTATTTCAGTTTTGGCTTTGCCAAAATAATCAGGATTAGCGGAAACTTCCCCTTTTTTCATTTTTCTTCTAATCATAAGAATTTAAAATTATTAATAAAAATTTTTACGATTTTTAGTTTTGACCTTTTTCATGTTTGGTCTGGAACAACTTTTTTTCTTCCTCTTTTTTCTTATCATCCTGCATGGTTTTGATTTTTGTTGCCTCTTCTTTTGGAATTTTTTTAATAAATCCGAGGCCCACTAAAAATCCGCCAAGAACCAAAATAGCCGAAACCACAAGCCAGTATTTTATTCCCGTGAAAGCCAACATTAAAAAATTGGCCACAACTAAACCCAAACCAAAGCCAATAAGCAAGGCTCCAAGAATGCCAAATAAAGCTTTTAAAAATTTTGTCATGCCGATACCTACGAATTACGAATCTATACGAATATACGAATATTGGCCAGTCGTAAATTCGTAACTGATCGGGTATTCGTTAGTATTATTTTTTTGCAATTTTTAATAATTCTTTTGCTCTGTTTGTTTTCTCCCAGGTAAATTCCGGGAGTTCTCGACCAAAATGCCCGTAACAGGCAGTTTTTTTATAAATCGGGCGCAGAAGATCCAGTTTTTGAATTATGCCGCCCGGCGACAAATCAAAAACCTCTGGAATGATTTTGGTTATTTTTTCATCAGAAATTCTGCCCGTGCCAAAAGTATTAACATTAATTGATAATGGTTTTGTCCCGCCGATTACATATGCAATCTGGATTTCGCACCTATCCGCAAGACCGGAAGCGACTATATTTTTTGCAATGTATCGCGCCATATAAGCGCCGGCCCTGTCAACTTTCGTCAAATCCTTGCCGGAAAAACTTCCTCCGCCATGAGAAACCATGCCGCCGTAAGTATCAACCATGATTTTTCTGCCCGACATTCCGGTATCGGAAACGGGGCCGCCGATTACAAACCTGCCGGTATTGTTAATGTAAAATTTTGTTCTATTATCCAATAATTTCGAACAAATCGGCCTGATTACGTTTTTAATAATATCCCTCTTGATTTTTAATAAATTCACATCGGGATCGTGCTGGGCGCCGATAACCACTGAATCAATTCTTTTAACAATTCCGTTCTGGTATTCGATGGTTACCTGGGTTTTCCCATCCGGTCTTAAATAAGGTATAATTTTATTTTTTCTGACCTCGGCCAGTCTTTTTGCCAATTTATGAGCCATCATTATGGGCAGGGGCATAAGTTCAGGTGTTTCCCTGCAGGCATATCCCACCATCATTCCCTGGTCTCCTGCTCCCTGCTTCCTGCCCCCGGTTTTCCGGACGCCCATTGCGATATCGGGCGATTGCTCATGAATCGTATTAAAGATGGCTACAGTGCGATAATCAAAACCGTATTCCGGCTTATCATAACCTATTTCTTTTAAGACACCTCTGATCAACTCCCCCATATTTACCCAGGCCTTAGTGGTAATTTCTCCGCCAACCACAATATAACCCATGCCAACTGCTACCTCGCAGGCGACGCGGCTATATTTATCCTGCTCCAATGCTTTATCCAAAATAGCGTCGGCAATCTGGTCGGCTATTTTATCCGGGTGGCCCTCGGTCACCGATTCGGAAGTAAAAAGAAAGTTTTTCATTGTGTTGTTGTGTTATTTTAATGGTATAATATTAATAGCGACAATTCAACATTCAATTTTGACTTTTGAATTTTGAATTTTTATTGTATGTGCTTGGCTATTCCAAATAAAGTTACAAAAGTTAAGGGACATTGGGCCTGGACAAAATCCGGCAATCACCGGCACAAAGTTAATTTAGCATTATTAAAAAATGTGCGGGTCGGCGATTTTCTTCTGGTACACGAAAGCTTAGCTTTAAATAAAATTCCAAAGTCCGATGCGAAAAAAATTTTAGGGATGATTGGAAAAGTTAGTGGACAGCGCAAGTAATACAGGGGTCGTAAGCCCTGATTAGCATTTTTAACAATCGTTCCCGTTCTTTGGGTGAACGATTTTTTGATTTATCCAAAAGGACCTGGCTACTTTTTTCAATTGAAGTTAAATTCTGAACAGTCGGCGTTAAAATATTGGCGTAAATAATAATGCTGTTTTTATCGGATTTCTTTCCCGAATCAGTTTTTAGATGCAATTCATGATAAAGCCCGCCCCGCGGCGCTTCAACCGCGCCAATCCCTTTTAGCGGCGGGTTTAAAGGGGGCTTTGCCAGACTCGAATCAAGTTTTGATTTAAAAAGTTTTTCAATTATGTTTTGAGCTTTTTGATGATAAATTAAAATTTCAAAAGCCTGGGCAAGATTATTAAAGAACGGGTTTCCAAAATCAATTTTTTCTTTATATTCTTTATAATTTTTTGAAGTCGCAAGTCTCGCCAAAGCACCGGTCAGAGCCTCGCGTTTTTTATATCGGGCAAATTTAGCGGTTGAATAGTTTTTGACGATTTCTTCAAAGTCTTTTTTGTAATTTTTTATCAAAGATTTTTTCACTTTGCATTCAGAAACTTTTCCAGACGAAACAGAGACTATTGATAAGCCATGCTGACTAATAAGTTCCAGGTCAACTTTTAATTCCGGATAATTGAGGGAAGAAAAGAGTTCAACAGTTTTTTTGGCGGCAGTTTCGGTTGATTTTAATTTTTTGAGCAATTTATTTAATGATTCCTTATCGGGAATTTTGTGAAATCCGCCAATGGTGGTAGTCATCGGATGGATGCTTCGTCCGCCGACCAGAAAAACGATTTCATCAGAAACTTCTTTCAAAGACAGAGCTAATTTAAAAGAAGTTGGGTCGTATTTCGCAAGTTCGGTTCCCCGATCAAGACCAATATAATCGGGCAGGGATAGAAAGAAAAGGTGCAAAAAATGGCTCTGGATTATTTGGCCGCAAAGAAGTAATTCTCTTAAAAGCTCGGTTGTCGGGTTAGGAATAATGCCAAGAGCTGCTTCGGCCGCCCTGACCGAAGCGATATGGTGAGCAACCGGGCAAACGCCGCAGATTCGCGGAGTAATCCAGTGAGCTTCCTCGCATGTTCGGCCAACCAGCATTCCCTCAAAAAGCCGTTCACCTTCCAGAATATTGAGCTGAACTTTATTTTTTTGCCAATTAACGTTAAGGCTGCCGTGACCCTCAATTTTTGCAATAAATTCATTTTTGATCATGCTTTAATTTGTTTGTTAATGGTTTTACTATATTTTGATACTCCGGCGTTTGTCTCAAAAACATGGAAAAATATCTGTCAACCTCTTTTTTGTTTGCAAATTTATCGAGGGCGAGTAAAAGGCCTTCTATATTTGCTTCACATCTTAAACCAAAACAGCCATAGCATGCCGAACCGCCGCTGACGCAGATTGCTCCGCAACCGCCCTGAGTAATCGGGCCAAGACAGGGTTTTTCTTCAATTATCCGGCAAGGATTTCCGGCAATTTTGCAGTCAAAACAAACCGAATAACCGCGATAGGAAGGTTGCTTTCCCGCCAAAATTTCTTCAAAAATCCTGACAACTTCATCTGCGTTTACAGGACATCCATGAATCGAAAAATCAACTTTAACATAGGCGCCGAGTGGCAGGGCGTCAATACATCCTGGTTTATAATTTTGACCGTAAATTTTCCTGCACCATTTTTCTCTTTCCTCTTTTTTCAAAATACCGGGAATTCCGGCCAAAGAAGCACAGGCGCCGAGTGCAAAAATATATTGGGAATTCTCCCTCAAATATTTTAATGTGTTAATCTCGCGCTGGGTTATTGGCGATCCTTCAATAATGGTTGCAAAAAATGGCCCCTTTTCTTTTTTTTGCTGAATAAATCTCCAATCAATAATATCAAAGCGTTTTTCAATCGCCAATAATTTTTCCTTGAGAGAAATGATAACTACTTCGCAGCCCTCGCAATCGGTAAAATCGTATATCGCAATTTTTGGTCTTTTAACATTCGTCATAATTTAAAAGTTGTCCCAATTTTTATCGATTTGGTCAAGATTAAAAACAGGACCGTCAAGGCACACGTATTTTTCGCCAGTTGTGCAGTGCTGACATTTGCCAACTCCGCAATGCATCCTTCTTTCTTCGCTGACAAAAATTCTCCTATCGGGAATACCCAAAGGACGCAAAACTTTTTCCACGGCTCCAACCATTGGCCCGGGCCCACACATTGTAGCTACGGCATTAGCGGGACTAATTTTTATCACTGGTTGAATCAAATCGCAAACAAAACCCGTACATCCTTTCCAACCGGGGTATGGCTTATCAATAGTCAAAATAACTTTTATGTTTTTCTCCCATTCTTTTAATCTGTTTTTCATTAAAATGTCATCCGGTGTTCGGGAACCGTAAAGAAGATAAACCTGACCAAATTTTTTTCGGTTTTTAATAATGTATTCTGTAAGACTGGCGATTGGCGGAATGCCGCACCCGCCGGTTATCATTATAACGTCTTTTCCTTCAATAAACGACAATGGAAATCCGTTGCCATAAGGTCCCCGAATGGTAATTTTAGCACCTTTTTTTAAACGATGAAGGGCCGGAGTTACTTTGCCGCCGGTATTCCTGACAATAACATCCATATATGATTTTTCGTAAGGAGAGGAAGCAATGCCAAAAGGCGCTTCGCCGTATCCCCAAATCCCGACCATTAAGAACTGTCCTGGAATAAAAACGAGCTCACCTTTATAAAAAGGGAAACCGCCGCCGTTTTTCTTAAGTCTGAAAAGTTTGACGTTTGAAGAAAGCTGCTCTGTTTTGGCAATCCTAACTTTTTGGGGTAAGTAAATGTTTTTCATAGAAAAATCAGAAAGGGGTCGGGAAAACTGGGTGTTTTCCCGTGGTGGAAACAGCGAAGCGCCAGAACCGCAAGGTTCTGGGGAGCGGCGCTAGCCGAGCAGAGGTGAGGCGAGCTGCGACTTTTCATAATCCTTGATTATTTTTAATATCCATGTTTCAATATCGATTCTTGCCGGACAATATTTTTTGCAGCGGCCGCAAGCAACGCATAATGATTTTCCGTATTCCTTATATCCCCTGACAAACTTATGATAAAACCAGTTATAATATCGTTCTTTTAATGTCGGGTGGAAATCGTGGCCGCCAGAAACCTTGGCAAAATCGGGAAGGGTGCAGGCGTCCCACTGGCGCAACCGACTGCAGGATTTTCCGTCAATGTTTACCCTGTCATCTGCAAAAAAGCAATAACAAAGCGGACAAACATAAGTGCAAATTCCGCAGCCAAGACAAATTTTTCCCAGTTCCTCCCATACCTTGCTATCATTTTCAAATGACCAAGAGATAGCATCGGATAAAAACTCCGGATTTAAAAGAAGCTCTTTCAATTTTTCCATTGGCGAAGGCTTTGGAGGATAATTTTTTATTTTTGGATTTTTATTTCTTTTGAAAAATTTGCTTTTTGCTATTTTTTCTCCCCTGACCGTCAAAATTAAAGCCCTATATTCCCTGGAATTAATTTTTTCCAAAATAATGTCTCCTCCGGTCGGAATTTTAATTGAGGATTCGGCTAAACCGATTAAAATTGCCGTTTTCCTTCTCTGGCAATAAAAAAAGTCCTGTTCTGGCTTTTTCATGATTTCGTCAAGCTGGGTTATGGCCTCGAGGTCTTCAAGATTCAAGCCAAAGATAACAAAATTTTTGGGCGGTTTTGGAATGGAAACGACTTTATCATTTTTCTTAAAATTAAATATTTCTTCCCGTGGCGGAAAGAAATACTCTTTCGGAGGCAGGATATTTTTGCGAACGTCAAAAACTTCAAACTTTTTTGAAAGTTCTTCCAGAAAATTTTTTATTTTCTTTTTTTCCAAAATCAAAGCCATCCTTAATTGATTTCGTAAGTAATGGTTATCGAAACCGATATTTTGTTTTCGCCTGTTTCTATTTGAGGCGTCCCTGCTCCACCCATGGCCTTTGCCTCTTCTAAATAGCCATAAAAACGAGGAACAGGAACCACAGCACTTTCGCTAAAATTGGTAATCCGAACTAGATTAACTCCGAGCTGGGAAGCCAATTCTTTTGCCTTAGTTTTTGCTTTCTCAATAGCCTCGGCTCTGGCCTGCTTCTTCAATTCATCTTCCTTGTCGATGGTAAATTGTAAATCGTCAACCTGATTGGCGCCAGCATCGGTTCCTCCCTGAATAATATCTCCTATTTTTTCCATATCCCTGATTTTGACTTCTAAAGATTGAGTAACCTCATAACCAACCAGCACTCTTTTTCCATCTTTATGCCATTCGTATCTGGGAGAAATATTAAAATTAGTTGTTTTTAAATCCTTCTCATCAACGCCTTGCTTTTTCATAAAATCAACAATGGCGTTCATTTTCTTTGTATTCTCGCTCATTGCGCCAGCCACAGTTTTGGCTTCGGTTACAACCGAAAAAGTGGTCAAAGCCAAATCCGGTTTGGCATAAATGTCACTGGTATCAGAAACAGTAATAGTATTTTTTGATTCAGGTGGTTGACCAATGTATTTCCCCTCCTTGATTTTATTTTGAATGTCAATGCCAACCCAGACAACAAAAGATGCCAGAAGCAGAAGAACAACAATTAAAACAAAAAAGGGTGGTTGGGGCCGAAAAAATAGGATATTTTTCTTTTCATTATTTTGATTTTCCATAATCAATTATATAAATATTTTATAATTTTCGACCTTTACATCTATTTTTATTTATTATAACACATTTAAATTTTAATAAAAAGCGGCTTGAGTTTGAAGTGTACCCCGTTTAGTGGACACGGATAAAAAGCGGTTTCAGGCATTTAATGCAAGCAAATGATCCCTGTATTCAACGGGGGTCATTTTTTTTAAATCCCACTGCGCTCTTTCGTTGTTGTAATACCTTATGTAGTTTTCAATGAGCAATCTTAACTCTTCAAACGTTTTGC
>Ga0315282_10006713_pt1 | contig 19138 bp, 19 predicted proteins | sample YL17G07_20_MG_FD_203693 | JGI IMG/M metagenome (GOLD analysis project Ga0315282, IMG submission 203693) | Sediment microbial communities from Yellowstone Lake, YNP, Wyoming, USA - YL17G07_20 | ecosystem: Environmental > Aquatic > Freshwater > Lake > Sediment | place: USA: Wyoming | collected... | reverse complement strand
CGGATCAAGGACGCCGGCCTGAATTTCATCCGCGGCTCGCACTATCCGCACGACCCGGCCTTTTACGACGCCTGCGACGAATTGGGCATTCTGGTATTGGACGCCCAGACCGGCTGGCAGTTTTACGCCGACACGCCGGCCTTTAAGGCCAACACCTATCAGGAACTCCGCGACATGATCCGGCGCGACCGCAACCACCCGAGCGTGGTGGCGTGGGAGGCCAGCCTGAACGAATCGAACTTCACCGACGCGTGGGCGCAGGAGGCCAACCGCATCGTTCACGAGGAATATCCGGGCGATCAGGCCTTCTCCGCCGCCTGGAAGTCGTCGCGGGCCGATATCTTCATCGAAGCCTCGCAACACAACGTGCGGGCCACAACCGATTCGCGGCCGGTCATCATCGACGAATACGGAGACTGGGAATATGGCGGCGACAGCTCGACCAGCCGGCAATCGCGCGAGGCGGGAGACAAAGCCATGCTCATCCAGGCGGCAAACGTCGAGGACGGCCAGAGCCTGAACATGGCCGTTCCTTGGTTTACCGCCGACGGCTACTGGGATTACGCCGACTACGGCGGCTTCGGCCTGATCCGCTCGGGCCTGGTCGATATGTACCGGATTCCCAAGTATGCCTATTATTTCCTCCAGAGCCAGCGCGATCCGGCGGTGATGATGAGCGGAGCGGATTCGGGGCCGGTGGTGTACATCGCCAACCAGTGGACGCCGGCTTCGCCGACCACGGTCCGGGTGTACGGCAACTGCGACCAGGTGTCCTTGTATTTGAACGGCACGCTGTCCGGCACGAGCTCCCCCCTGGCCGGCACCCACCTGCTCCATCCGCCGTTTCAATTCGACTTGGGCGGCTACACGCCCGGTTCCCTGCGGGCCGACTGTCTGATCAGCGGTAAGGTTGCGACCACCTTTACGCGCAAAACCCCGGGCGCGGCGGCGGCCATCCGTTTGCGGGCGGAGGGATCCACCTTGCAGGCCGACCTGAGCGACGCGCGGCTGGTTTTCATCGACATCGTCGATGCCGACGGCACGGTAGTTCCAACCGACAGCAGCACGGTGCAACTGAGTATCCGCGGGCCGGGAAGCATCGTCGGACCCGTTGTTTTGACTATGAAAGGCGGCCAGCTGGCGGTCTGGGTGCGCGCGGGGCGGAAGCCTGGAACGATCACCCTGACGGCCAGCGCGCCGGGTTTGACTCCTGCCAGCCTGGATCTGACCGGTGTCGCGGTGCCCGGTCTGCCGCCGGCGCCGGCCGATCGCCGGTAACGGATCCGTCTTTTAAACAGCAGATTGCCTTGGATGGAAGGAAAAGCCGGCCTTCGGCCGTCCTTTGATTCTCTTGGAAGGAGTTGAATCAGTCCAATGCAGCCAAAAAATTTTGAACGCATCATCGAAGGCGAGGTGACGGTTAACGCCGGCGTGGAACGGGTATGGCGCGCCTGGACATCCGGCAAAGAGGCCGAAACCTTCTTCGCCCCCCGCTGCACCATCGACGCCCGGCCCGGCGGCAAATATGAAATGCTCTTCGATTTGGACGCCGAGCCCGGAAAACAGGGGAGCGAGGGCATGACGGTGCTGGCCGTGCAGCCCCTGAGGATGCTCTCATTCACCTGGAATGCTCCCCCGGAATTTCCCGGTATCCGGGGCCAAATGACGCATGGGATGGTTCTATTCCATGCGCTGGACCCGGCGCACACGAAAGTCCTCCTCCTGCATGATGGGTGGGGAGAAGGAGGTGAGTGGGATGCGGCCTACAAATACTTTGAGGAAGCGTGGAAACAGGTCGTTCTCCCAAGATTAAAATACCGATTTGAGGTCGGGCCCGTTGATTGGGATCATCCCCCAAAATTGGGGCAAGCATAATTTCCCGCCTCAACGACCGCCTCCGGCTCACCTTCCATTATCCCTTCACGAATGACCAGGATAGTCCCTGGCCACCCAGCCACGGCCAGAAGTAATCCCCCTCGATAAAAAAGCTCCAGTGTCATCTGCGGCACTCCCTCCGAAGACCCCTCACCCTCGTCTTTTCAGCGCTTTTTTAATTTTCGCCGCGGCTTTCGAATAATATGTATATTTTGGCCCAAATTTCCGATTTTTTTGCGTTAAAAATTAACTTCCGAGAAAAAATCTTTTAAAAAAATATCGCACTTTTCCGATCGGGAGGGTTGACATAGGCGTTACAATGAAAGAACAGAGCGGGCAGTCAGCACCATCCCAAGAACCCCATTTGTGGGCTTGGTTGAAAGGCGTCGTGTCGGGATAATTATCCCGCCTTTCCGGTCAATGGAAACGCCAACCATTTAGTGCGTCTGCCCGCTCCTCCTTTTTAACCGTCCATGGCACGATCGTGAATGCCGAATTGGAACTTTATAACCTCGAAAGCGAATGGCAACCGATTTTCTCGAGAAAATAACGATAAACCTCTCTAGGAACCATGCCGGGTTTAATAATCAACTGGCTTCCTGGTTGGCTGTGCTCGGACGGAAAAAACCGCTCGCGCTCGACCTAATCCCTTCGGACCCAAGTTTTTACCCCCGCCTCGCGATCGGACTTCAATCCGGGCATTCCGGCGTTGGGGTGGATTTTCTTCTTTCCAACGGCGAAATCGATTCGGTCAGGGTGGAAAATTCGACCGGCATGCAGAAGCAAAGCCCGCATTCGTACAAGCCACTGGGAATCGAGGAGGTCGCAGGTCGGTTCACAGCGGCAGGGATCCAACTGGCCGGAATCGATCATGTAGGTTTTAATTTGCCGTGGTTCGCGCCCGGTATCCATCCCTGCATTCTCCAATTGCGGGAACAAATGGCGCCCGTGTGTTTGTATCACCGCTACCCGTCCGGCGAACCGTGGGATTTCATTCTTCCGGGAGATCCGGACGAAATTACCGGACACCGAGCCGTCGATTACAACCGGATCCGCCGCCCCAAATTCGAGTTGGTATCGTTCGAAAAGGCGTCGAAGCCGCTGATCCAAATCGATCTCGGGGTGAATCTGCGGTTTGAGCGTTTTGCGGAATGGTTTCCGGAAGCCCTGGTTGATCCGGCCTTCCGGAACATCTGGATCTTTTTGGAAAACCCGCATCCCGTCGATATTTGTCTTGTGATCAATGAATACTCCGAAGGGGATTGGAGCGGATTCTTTAACGGATACAGGTTGTAATGCAACCTCGAGGGGAATGAATTAATCGGCCGACGCCGGGCCCGCTAAAAATCGGTCCGGGCGCGGCCGATCTGAGTCCATCCTCTCCCCTAACCTCTGATACAATCGGCGTGCAAGATCCTACGCAGTTAGCAATGACCCCAAGGAGACCGACCATGAAAAAATTCCCCGTAATGACGTTTCTGATCCCGCTCATCCTCGCCGCCTGCGCCAAACCGGCGCCGAGCTTAACCCCCGCCGAGATGCTCTCCAAGGCCGGGGACGCGGTCCTGGCGATGAAGAGCGCAAAGTTCACGCTCACCCGCGAGGGCACCCCGGCCCTGCTCGATGCGCAGACCAACTCGACCTTCAGCGAAGCCACCGGGGAGTACCAGGCTCCCAACCGCGTGAGCGCGCAAGTTAAAGTGACGGTCTTCGGCAACCTCATGCAGGTGGAGATGCTCTGGCTGCCGGAAGGCACCTACATGTCGAATCCGCTTACCGGCCAGATGACGGCCGCTCCTGCCGGCGTATCGTTCGACGGCGCGGCCCTGTTCCAAGCCGGGGGCATCCCCGCCGTGCTCAAGGGTGGGATCCAGAATCCCAAGCTCGTCGGATCGGAGACCGTCGAGGACGTCGCCTCGTATCACCTCAGCGGCACAGCCGACGGCGCGATCCTCTCGCCCCTCACGGCGGGCGCGCTAGCCGCCGGCACCCAGTATCCGGTGGACGTCTGGGTGGAAAAGAACGGCTTCAACCTCGTCCGCTTCCACATCGCCGAGCCGGATGGCAACGGTTGGCTGATCGACGTATACGACATCAACGCAGCGGTGGACATCCAGGCGCCATGAATTTATCCACGAAGGGCACGGAGAACACGAAGGGGAGCTAAAAAGTGCACGAAGAAATAATTTATTAAAGCCCTCCGTGCCCTCTGTGTTCTTCGTGGAAAAGGATCTCTGCCTCTTCCGCGATTAATAAAAAAGGGTCCAGCGACAGCGATTCAATGAAACGCCCCGGATTGATCCTTGCCGCCGTCTGCCTGCCCGTTTTCCTCGGCGCACTCGACCTCACGATCGTCTCGGCCGTCCTTCCGGCCGGCGCCGGTTTCGGTAATTATCGGTTCCACAGCAGCCAATCCGCGCGCGTCATCTCGCTTGGCCTCTGATACAATCGGCGGATAAGCCCCTTCGCGATTTCCAATGATCATCCAGGTGATCCACCTTTGAAAAAAGTAGCTTTCACCGCGTTTCTGGTCATATTCGTTCTCGCCGGCTGCGCCACACCGTCGCCGGAACTGACGCCGACGACAACGCCGAGTCCGACGTCGACACGGAGGCCGACGCGGACACCTACGCCAACTCGGACACCCACGCCGACATCCACCCCTACGCTGACACCCACCCCGACGCCCTCCCCCGCCGAATTGCTCTCCAAATCCGGAGACGCGGCGCTGGCGATGAAGAGCGCAAAATTCAAGATTACGCGCGAAGGTGCGCCGGCGGTGCTGGATGCGACATCCAAAATGACCTTCACCGAGGTCACAGGCGAATATCAGGCTCCCGACCGCGTGAGCGCGCAGGTTAAGGTGATGCTCCTCGGCAACGTCATCGAGTTGCGGGTCCTCTGGCTGCCGGAAGGCAACTACATGTCGAACCCGCTCACCGGCCGGATGGGACCCATGCCGGCCAATGTTGCGTTCAACGGCGCGGCGCTATTCAAACCCGGGGGTATATCCGCCGTGCTCAAAGGCGGAATCCAGAACCCCAAGCTTGTCGGGATGGAGACCATCGAGGGCGTAGCGGTGTATCATTTCAGCGGCACAGCCGACGGCGCGGTCCTTTCACCCCTTACGGCGGGCGCCCTCAAAGCCGGCACGCTCTATCCGGTGAACATCTGGGTGGAAAAAGGCACCTTCGATCTCGTTCGCTTCCACATCGCCGAGCCGGACGGCAACGGTTGGATGATCGACCTTTACGACATCGACGTGCCGGTGGAAATTCAGGCGCCATAAATTTATCCACGGAGGACACGGAGGGACACGGAGAGAAACCAATAAGTGCGCGGAGAATAAATTTAATAAACCCCGCTTGTTATTCTTGTTCTCCGTGTTCTCCGTGACCTCTGTGGAAAGTTTTTTTTGCTTTTTCCGCATTTGATAAAAAGGATCCAGCGAGAACGATTAAATGAAACGCCCCGGATTGATCCTCGCCGCCGTCTGCCTGCCGGTCTTTCTCGGCGCGCTCGACCTCACGATCGTCTCGGCCGTCCTTCCCGCCGTCGTCGCCGACCTCCAGGTGCCGCTCCAGACCGGATTGGATACGGCGGCTTGGGCGGTGAGCGGCTACCTGCTGGCGTACGCCGTGAGTATGACCTTCATGGGCCGCGTCTCCGACCTGTGGGGGCGGCGGCGCGTCTACCTCCTTTGCCTGATCATCTTCTTCCTCGGCTCGTGGTGGGTGGCGGCTTCACCCGGCGTACCCGCCCAGATCGCCTACCGCGTTGCGCGGATCCTGGCCGGGGGCCGCCCCGATCGCAGCCTGATGGCGCTTTACGCGCTCATCTTCGGGCGCGTGGTGCAGGCCTTCGGGGCGGGCGCAATGGTCCCCGTAAGCATGGCTCTGGTGGCCGATCTCTACCCGCCCGCCCGGCGCGCGCTGCCGCTCGGTCTCGTCGGCGCGGTCGATACCGCCGGCTGGGTGCTGGGGCACCTCTACGGCGGCATCATGGTCCAGTTTTTCGCCTGGCCGTTCCTCTTCTGGATCAACCTGCCGATCATCGTCCTCTTTTTTGCCGTCACCGCCTGGGCGCTCAAGGGTCTGGAGGAAAAGCACGCCCGCGCGTCCCTCGATTGGGTCGGGGTGCTTTGGATCACGCTCGCCCTCACCGGCCTCAACCTCGGGCTGGGATCCGGAGAAACGGGAGAAGCCGGCGCCAGGACCGGATCCGCTCTGACGCTCCCGGCGTTGATCCTCGGTCTTGTCGCGTTCGGACTGTTCCTGTGGCACGAGCGCCGCGCGGCCGAGCCGCTGATCAATCTTGGTCTCTTTAAAAATCGCAACATCTCGGCGGCGAGCGCACTCAACCTGCTCGTCGGCTTCTGCCTTATGGTCGGCCTGGTGAGTGTGCCGCTCTTCATCAACGTGGCCGGAGCCAAAGACCGCGCCCAGGGCGCGCTGGTAAGCGGATATCTGCTTTCGGCGTTCACCGTGCCGCTCGCGCTGGCCGCGCTCCCGGGCGGCTGGCTGGCACTCCGGCGCGGTTACCGGGTTACGGCGCTGCTGGGCATGCTGATGGCGGTTGCCGGTTTCGGGCTGATGACCTTCTGGCGTTCCGAGATGGCCGCGCAAGCGGTCGCGCTCTTTACCGCCGGTCCAGCGCCGGAGGCTGCCGGCGGCACGCTGCGGATGGTCGCGGGGCTTGCCCTGGCGGGCATCGGGCTGGGGCTGACCATCGCGCCCATCGGCACGGCGGTCATCAACGGCGTGGGGGAATCCGAGCGCGGCATCGCCGCCGCAACGGTCATCATCCTGCGCCTGATCGGCATGAGCCTGAGCGTCAGCGCGCTCACGGCCTACGGCCTGCGGCGCACGACGGAAATCAGCGCTGAGCTGCTGCAGGGCGCCTCGCCCACCGATCTGGCGCGCATGGCCGAGGCGGGCCTGCAGGCGGTGACGCGCGTGACGGTGGAGATGGCCTGGATCGCATTGGCCGTCGCCGCGGCGGCGCTGATCCCGGCGCTGTTATTGAGAAAGGATGAATAGCGGTTAATCCCAGCCAACGGAATATGGTCCTCCGCAATTCATGATTGAAAGACGATCCAAAATAAATGCAGTCTGGGTTATAGGAGCAGTTACTATCCTGATAGAATTTCCGGGCGGTGAGATTCCCCGGCGGCTTGATCAATGATGATCATCCTGCAAACCGGCAACGATGATTCTCCATCTGTCGGCAACCATTCTTTTATTCGATTAAGGTTCGGGAGATCGGGCAATAATGGGACGGGCCATTCGGGTTGATTTTACGCATCAGAGCGCATCGGAATACGCGAGGATCGAACTCGTCGGGACGTACCTGCTGGCGGCGCAGACGGTGTGGGAAAAACTTTGCCCGTTGCGGGAATCCATCCACCGCCTCGTGGACTTCGGATGCGGGGCGGGCAAGTCGACCCGGGCCGCCTCCCTCTGCGTCAACCCGAAGGGGACGGTCGTCGGCGTGGATATTTCCGCCGACATGATTGCCGAAGCTAAAAGGTTGACCGAAGAATTCAAAGACAAACTTCCCGAAGTCGATTTTCATTACCGGCAGATTGTGCGCCGGGACGGGCGGGAAACGATTCCGCTCGAAGACGGATTTGCCGACGCCGCCGTCACCACGATGGTGCTGCAGGAGATGCAGACGGAGGAGCAACTGCAAAACGCCGTCCGGGAAATCGGTCGGATCACCAAAAAGGGCGGGCATCTTGTCGCCGTCTGCGACAACGATGCGATCACCTGCGAAGAATACACCGCCTTTACGTATGCGCCGTTCCCGGAGAATAAAAATCGAACCAATAACATTGTCAAGAGTCAGTCGACGGTTTCCAATATCGTCTGGGAAAGCGACCGCTTTTGGTCGCGGGAAATCCTCGCCCGATGCGTGGAAGAAGCCGGCTTTCGGATTCGCTCCATCGACTATCCTCTGGCCGACGAGAACACGCCTCCGTTTCCCGACGATCCTTCCCGGCCCTGGAAGGACGAGCTGCACTTTTCCCCGCTGATGGTGTTTTTTGGCATTAAGGTTTGAAGCCGGTGCCATAGCGGCGCTGGAATCCCGACAGGGTCCGACCGGATCCGATGACCCGACCTCACTATATATTCTCCTCAACCCTCCACTATAAAAGGAGAACGGCTGTTGTTTTTCTTTTCGCCAGGATAGAAAACGGGATCCCGGCATGTCCTTCCCTCGCATGATACGATTAAGGCATGATTGCTCTTGCCGGCAGCGGCGAATATCTTCCCCCCATGGAGCCGGTGGACCGCATCCTCCTCGGGCGCGTCCCCGCCCCGCCGCGCGTCGTGTGCCTGCCCGCCGCCGCGGGCACCGAAGGGCCCGAGCGGATCGCCTATTGGGCACGGCTTGGCGAGGAGCATTTCACCCGCCTGGGAATTCCGGTCCGGTCCTTGCCGGTGGTCGACCGCGCAAGCGCCAATGACCCCGCCCTCGCCGGGTTGGTCGCCGAGACGAATTTCGTATACCTTTCCGGCGGAAAGCCAACCTACCTTTTTGCGACACTGGAAGGCAGCCGGGTCTGGGAAGCCATCCTCGGGGTTTTGCGGAAGGGCGGCTTGCTGGCCGGATGCAGCGCGGGCGCGATGATTTTGGGCGAGGCGTTCTTTGGATTTACCAGCCGGACCCGCAACCAGGGGTTCCGATTGTTGCCGGGTGCGACCGTCATACCCCATTACGATGAAATTCCGGAGTGGATGATCGCGCCCGTCCGCGGCTGGATCAGCCATGGGCTGACCTTGGTGGGGATCGAAGCCAACACGGCGCTGTTTCGAGACGGCGCACAAATGGAAGTGATCGGCAGCGGCGGCGTGACGGTCTGGAACCGGGCGGGAAAAACCCGTCATACGCAAGGCGTGGTGCCGGATTGGATACCGGTTGATGTATAGGCATCCGTTTCACCAATTCGATCCGGCGAGGTGAAAGAAAATGAGCGAGACCGAGAAAGAAATTGTTCGCAAGGGCTACGAAGCAATCGCCGCCAAGTACCTTGCCGCCCGCTCGGAGGACTCGGCGGATGTGCCATTGCTTCAAGAACTCGTGCAACGATTGCCTTCGGGAGCCAGAGTCCTGGACGCCGGTTGCGGAGCGGGTGTGCCCATCACCAGGCGCTTGAGCGAATCGTTCTCGGTGACGGGCGTGGATTTTTCGGAAGCCCAGATCCGCCTGGCGCGGCAGCTGGTTCCCCGGGCGCAATTTGTCCTCCAGGACATCACCCAACTTTCTTTTCCAGACGGTTCGTTCGATGCGATTTGTTCGTATTATGCGATCATCCATATCCCGCGCAAGGAACACCGCGCCATCTTGCGAAACTTCTATAGAATGCTCCGGCCCTCAGGGCTGGCGCTCCTGTGTTTGGGCGCGGACGACCTGGAGCGCGATGTCGAGGACAATTATTTAGGCTCCCGCATGTATTGGAGTCACTTCGACTCCGAAACCAACCTGCGCATTCTCCGGGAGACCGGATTTGACCTGATCTGGTCAAAAATGGTGGCGGACGTAAGCTCACCCGGAAGCGCCCATCTTTTTGTCCTGGTCCAAAAGCCGCGCTCCTGATCCGCCCATCCGGTCTTCGTACGTGTAGCGGGAACCATCATCCAAGAAAGATTATGCCGTGAAACGGTTCTGGAATTCCGGATGCCTGATCGCCGTCCTGGGCGCCTGGCTGGCGGTCTCCACCGGCGCGGTGGTGATGATTGGGCTTGCCTTCGCGCACCCCAATACCCGCGCCGTGATCTTGATGGGAGCCGGGTTGGTCCTCCTGTGGGTTACCCTCGGCGGATTCCTCATGCACCGGTTGCGGGATCCCGCCCGCGCGCTCGTGCGGGCCATTCCGATCGATTGGCGGATAAAATTCGTCCTTTTGGCCGCCGGTCTGGCGCTGGTGGAAGAGGCCATCACGACGGCGATGACCAACCTGGCGCCCTTCTTCGGCGTTCCGGTCGGGGCGGCTTACATCACGGCCTCGGCCGACTATTTCGACGTCGTGTGTCTGCACAGCGTGGTGGTATTCATCCCGATGTTCATCGGTTGGGCCGTTCTCCTCCGCTACTGCGACTTCAGCCCCAATGCGGTTCTGCTGCTGTTCGGCCTGACCGGACTGGTGGTCGAAACGATGTTCAGCGGCGCGCAAGCCTTGGCGGAGTTCGGCCTGTGGATTTTCGTGTACGGCTTGATGGTGTATCTGCCGGCCTACACGCTTCCGGCGAATCGCGGTGCGAAGAAACCGCGATGGTGGCATTACCCGGCGGCGGTTTTCCTGCCGATTCTCTTTGCCATTCCCGTCGCGGCGGTGGTCGGGATGGTCCATCCGATCCGGGTCCATTTTCCGCCGATCCTGCCGGATACCTGATCGACCGGCCACGAAGCCGTAAAAAGTCCCGGGATTTGCTCTGTGGAATCCGTCCCCGGTGCACCGCACGCACGATCCTCTGATAAAATGCCGTCGGTGGAAATTTCCAAAATTGAGTTTTTTCGGCCAACGAGGGAAGGCAAGCATGTTGAACTGGCACGAAGGATTGACGACGGGGGTTCCCGATCTGGATGTTCATCATCAAGAGATTTTTCAGAAATTTAATGAGTTCTACGCCACCATGTTGCGCGGACCGGGTGCAAAGCGGGAGGAGGCCGGAAAAATCCTCGATTACCTGCAATTTTATGCACAGTTGCATTTTAAAAGGGAAGAGGAATTGATGGAAAAATACAACTGTCCGGCGGCGGAGGAAAACAAACGCGCCCACGCGGAATTCCTGAAGGAGTTCGGCAGTTTTTACACCCAATGGCAGACCGGAGGGATGGATTTGGCGCTAGCCAATGACACGTTTGTGAAATTAATGGATTGGATCGTGAACCACATTCAGGGAGTCGATACGCAGTTGTATAAATGCCTGCCCAAACCGTAGAGAGCGGTGACAAGAAATGGCGAACCGGTGAATTCATCCGGTTGTCGCCCAATACGTTCAAGACCGGTCTGCAACGGAATTAATCCCCATCGATCGCTCCCATAACCTCTGATAAAATCGAAGCGGCGATGGTTGTCCTTCGCCGGATCCAGTGTCCGGACGATGGCCGCCATCGGCAAGGAGGGATGCATGCAGGCCGTGATCTTTCCCGCCCCGCGAACCATCTCCGTCGAGCGAGTCGCAGATCCGCACCCCGAACCGGATGAAGTCGTGGTGCAGGTGGCCGAGGTCGGCATTTGCGGCACTGATCTGCACATCTACCGCGACGAGTACCGCAGCTCCTTCCCGCTGATCGCCGGCCACGAGTTTGCGGGGACGGTCGTCGAAACCGGTTCCCGCGCCGGTGCATTCCACATCGGCGACCGGGTGTCGGCCGATCCGAATCTCAACTGCGGGGAATGTCACTTCTGCCGCCGGCTGCAAACCAACCATTGCCTGAACTGGCAGGGTGTGGGGATCACCCGGCCGGGAGCCTTTGCGGAGTTTGTAGCCGTCCCGGCCCGCGCCTGCTATCGGCTCCCGGATTCCCTGACCGACGCGCAAGCCTCCTTCATCGAACCCGTCTCGTGCGTCGTGTACGCCCTCGAGCGGCTGCGCGTCGGACCGGGCGACGACGCGATGATTTTCGGGGCGGGGCCGATGGGCCTTCTGCTGGTCCAGGCTCTGCGCCACAGCGGCGCTTCGCAAATCGTGGTGGTGGAAAAGCAACCCAACCGGCGGATCCTGGCCGAGCGGATGGGAGCCACCGCCGTCCTGCCCGCCGAAAATCTTTCGCCGGAAGGGTTGCGGGAACTGGCACCCTACGGCTTCCCGATTGTCATCGACGCCACGGGCGTCCCCGCGGTGATCGAGCAGGCGCTCGGCTTTCTGAAGCCACGCGGGCAGTATTTGCAGTTTGGCGTGGCTCCCCAGGATGCGACTGTTTCCTGGTCGCCTTATGATATTTTCCGCAAGGATTGGACCATTATCGGAAGTTTCGCGCTCTGTTACACCTTCCAACCGGCGATTGCGTGGCTGGCCAATCGCGTAGTCGACATCGCGCCGCTGATCAGCCATACCCTGCCGCTGGCGGATTTCCCGCGCGGTTTCCAGGATTTCGCCGATGGGAAAACGCTCAAAGTGCACCTCCGGCCGAAGGCGTAGCCGCGCAAGCGGACTGGACCCCCAGTCCGATACCCGGCGGGAAGAAGAGAAAAGCGACGTGCGCGGCGGAGAATTCACCCCTATAATCGAGCCCATTTATTTCTTGGAACCCTCCGCATCAGACAATCAAACAGCCCGAGCCATTGTTCGAAGGTTACTTCCGTCGGCGTGGCGTTCAACTGGAAACCCAGATCTTTCGATAATCGCTTCCACTGGGCAAAGGTAAAGATCGGCCGAAAGATTAATTTCAGACTCTTTTTCCAAATCCCGAAACCGTAATAAACAAAATTCCGGTACAGAACGGTATCCGCTTCCCGGACAAGCGGCGGACTGCGCTTCCGGATTTGCAGGAAGGCGGAATCCACCCCGGGCGCGGGTTCAAAATCCGTCCGGCGCAGTTCGTGGATAATCCGCAGTTGGAACCACGGCTTGATCAGGATCGAGAACCGGGTTTCTTTCGGGCTGCCGGAAAATTTCTCCGCCGCCTCTTTTTGCATCACCAGGTTTGCCTCCTTCGGCGCGGGACTCGCACAAAGGAGCTTTCGTACAATGTCCGCCGTCAGGTTGTAGGGAATGTTGGCAAATATCTTGTATTCCCGATCGGGGATGCGGTATTGCAGGAAATCGGCTTCCAGGACTTGCACATTGGGAACGCGCAGAAACCGTTCTTTTAAGTCCCGCACAAGCACCGGATCTTTTTCCAGGGCGACGACTTGATGCGCGGTGCGGGCCAATTCCGCCGTAATAATTCCCCGCCCCGCCCCGATTTCGTATACGGTATCCGACGGGCCGATCGAGCTCGCATCCACCAGCCGGCGCACGAGGGCCGGACTTTTTAAGAAATTCTGTGCCAGAGCAATGCCATTGCGCAATCTTTTTGCCATAGTTCACCTCTTGGGTACGGAAAGGTGAAACGAAAACGCGAGACCTGGAGAGATCTCTCATCCATGGCCTCGCGCTATGGCAAAAAAAGCCATGAACCCGCGACCCCGTCGCTGATCCATGGCGCGCAAACGGAAGAAAATTAATTACCGGGACGGCATGCCGCGAAGGAGACGGGGAAGGGGCAGAGATCTTTCCACATGTCGTTCGCGGATCCGAATATTCATTGGAAGTCCTTTATATCCGAAAGCGGATTATCTTAACTTCTCCCGGAGTATATCCGTGAAAATGTGTTCTGTCAAAGAATCCGCTTACCCTCCGTGGATACCAAAATCGGATCGGTACACGCCTCATCCCTTATTTTTCTGGTGGAAAACGGGGGAAAGGAAGAGGGGGAGATCAGGTAAAATGCTCCGGGGGAGCAATCTACCAATGAAGTATCTTTCGCCTATCCGCCGGGAATTGTCAGCCCATGCCCTATAAGTTTGCAATCGAACGGCCGGACTATTCCAACCTCGCCAGCGGCAGAGTTTTCTACAGCTTGCCGGGGTATCCCGCGTTTCCCATCCGGCTTGCCAGTGAAATATTCCAGCGGTGCCTGGCGCATTTTCAACCCACCAATCCGGAAGCGCGCCCGGTTATCTACGACCCATGCTGCGGCGCGGCGTATCACCTGACCACGCTGGCCTATTTGCATCGAACCAAAATCGGGGCAATCATCGCCTCCGACGTCTCTCCGGAGGCCGCGCAACTCGCAGAACGCAACCTGGCGCTCATCACGATCGAGGGATTGGATCGCCGGATGAGGGAGCTCGCGGATATGAGGGAGAAGTACGGGAAGGTGTCGCATGAGGCGGCGCTGGAAAGCGCGCGGTTTTTACGGGGCGCGGTCTCCGAAAGGGAACGGATGCACCCCATTCCCACCCGCGTTTTCCAAGCCGACGCCGCGGATGGACGCACCCTTCTCGACCATTTGCGGGATACGAAGGTTGATATCGTGTTCACCGACGTCCCATACGGCCGGCACTCCGGATGGCAGGGCGGATTGCGCGATGCGCCGAACCCCGTCGCGGGGATGCTCGACGCGCTGTGGAACTGTATGGCTCCATCCGGCCTGGTGGCGGTCGCCTCGGACAAGGGGCAAAAGATATTCCACGAAAAATACCTGCGCATCGAACGGTTTCAAGTCGGCAAACGGCAGGTGGTGATTTTAAAACCGGAAGGCTAACAATTCCGGTTGGCGAGGGGATAGCCACGGCGGGCTTAAGGAGACAGCCCGCGCCAGACGCTTCCCCGATCCTCTGATAGAATATTTCCCGTTGGGACGGGTCTGTGGCGGTCTTTTTTCGTTGGAAATGATTTTATTGCCGATCCTGCGAACCGCCGCAGAACCCACAATGCTGGATCCAAGTTCCAACAACCTTGCCGTTCGAAGAATTCCCGACAGGTCGGGAACAACCCACGCATAGAAGAGGATCTATGAGTCAATCCCCGGCATCCGCGGGAACCCGGACGTTTTTTACAATCTGGTTTGGACAGCTCGTCTCCCTCATCGGATCCCAGCTCACCGGTTTCGCGCTGGGCGTCTGGGTCTACGTGCAAACCCAATCCGTCCTGATGCTGGCCCTGACCATGGTGGCCTCCCAGGCGCCGTATATAATCCTCTCGCCGCTGGCGGGTGTGCTTGCCGATCGCTGGAACCGCCGCACGGCGATGATCGTGAGCGATTTCGGTGCGGGATTAGCCGTCCTGGTCACGGCGGTGTTATATCTGGGCCACCATCTCACGCCGTGGATGGTGATCCCGATCAACATTTGGATGGCGTCGTTCAATACGCTGATGTGGCCGGCCCTCACGGCCTCTATCACCCTGCTGATCCCGAAGCAGCACTACGGGCGGGCCAGCGGCTTCGTGCAGCTCGGCGAAGCCCTGCCGCAGGTTGCCGGGCCGTTGATCGCCGGGGCGCTCTACGTGGCCATCCAACTCGGCAACATGGCGTTGATCGACTTCGCGACGTACTTGTTCTCGGTGATCCTGATGCTGCTCTTCGTGCGCATCCCCGATCCGCGCCGCACGGAGGACGGCCAAAAGGCCAAGGGTTCGGTCTGGAAGGAGATGAAATTCGGCTGGGATTACATCATCGCGCGCCGCGGGCTGATCTCGCTGCTTGTGTTTTTCATGGCCACGAACTTCGTTTCCGGGATCATGCAGCCGCTATTCACGCCGCTGATTCTCGATAACTGGAAAGCCGACGTACTGGGATTCCTCGAGACCATCATGGGGGTGGGAATGCTCGCCGGCACTCTGTTGATGAGCATTTGGGGCGGGGGCAAACGCAAGATCTATACGCTGCTCGGAATGAGCATCCCGGGCGCGTTATTCCTCTCCGCGGTGGGGCTGCGGCCTTCCATTCCGCTCCTGGCTGTGTGCGGTTTCGGCTTCATGCTCACCATGCCGATCATCAACGCCTCCAGCCAGGCGATCTGGCTATCGAAGGTGGCGCCGGACGTCCAGGGGCGCGTGTTCGCCGTGCGGCGCGCGATCGCCTGGTCGGCTCAACTCGTCGCTCCCTTGCTGGCCGCCCCGCTGGCCGATTACATCTTCAAACCGGGCATGTCTCCCGGCGGCGCGCTGGTTCCGATCTTCGGCCCGATTTTCGGGATCGGTTCCAATCGCGGGATCGGCCTGCTGATCAGCGCGCTCGGCCTGGTTCTCCTGGCCGTCTCGCTCGCCGGGTGGATGGTTCCGGCCATCCGCCGGGTGGAAATCGATCTTCCGGATCATGATGCGCCCGTAAATCCTGCTGCAAGCGTCAATTGAAATGGAGAGGTTTCTTTTTATCAGGGCCGGGACTCACCGTTTCGGCCGGACCCGCTTTTCAACCCGTTTCCCCCTCGCCAGCTCAGCTTTTTTCGCGCGCGGCAATTTTTTAATCTCCGCCTCGCGCCGGCGCGCCGCGCCCGCATCCGCCTGCCGTTCGAAATAGAGGAGCACGACCGGGCCGCGCGAGCGCGTATAGCGCCCGCCGTTGCCGGTGCGGTGCTGGCGGTAGCGGCGCGCCAGATCGTTCGTCCAGCCGGTGTAGAACGATCCATCCGCACACTGCAAAATGTAGCAGTACGGCGTTTCCTTTTTGGCGGCGGAGAGCCTTTTCATTGGGGGGACGGTCAGACGATGCCGATAAACAGAATCTGCATGGCCGGCACCACAAAGTAGCGCATCAGCAGGATGAGAAGATTGATGCCCATCATGGGGAGGATGAAGACCACGATGATCAGGGCAAACGGGCCGAACCTCTGGAAGGCGTCGAACACCTCGGCAACCGGACCCGAGAGCAGCGCGCCCAGCACCTGCGCCCCGTCGAGTGGAGCGATCGGAATCAGGTTGAAAACGGCCAGCAACAGATTCAATACGACGAACATCGAGAAAAAATACGCCGGATCCGGATAATTCTGGTTCGCGGAGGTGCTGGTCGGATACCAGTGAAAAAGGTAAAAGGGAATGACGCCGACCACGGCGAGCGCCAGGTTGGCCAGCGGTCCGGCCAGGGAGACGAAACCCATTTTAGCCCGCCGGTTCTCCCCGAAGTTCGCCGGATTGACCGGCGTCGAAGCCCACCCCACCCCCACAAACACAAACAGCATCGACCCGACCAGATCGAGGTGCTTGAACGGATTGAGCGTCAGGCGGCCGCGCTCGCGCGGGGTCGGATCCCCCATGCGGGTGGCGGCCAGCGCGTGCGCCAGTTCGTGCGCGGGGAAGACGATCAGCAGGATCAGAACGCGGCAAATGAGGTCGGCCGGGGAAAGGGAAAGCATGGCCGGATTATACCCCGCCCTCCTCGCGCGGCCGGGAGACTTCGGAAAAATATTTCCGCGAGCGCAACGGGGATTCGATCAGGAATTGGATGTACCGCTGCAACACCTGCTCGATCTCGGCGAGGGTGGTTTTGCGCACCCGCAGCCGGAAGCCTTCCTCGAGCGGGCTGCGCTGGATGTGGCGCAGCACCTTCAAGGCCGCCAGCGAGACCGGGTAACTTCCCTCGGCGCGATCGGCGCAGCGCGGGCACACCGCGCCGCCCCGCATCGGGGAGAAGAATTGATCCTCCGCGCGGATCACCTCTCCACCCACGGTGCAGGTGGAAAGTTCGGGCCGGTAGCCCATGGTATCCAATAATTTCAGGTCGTAGCAACGCAGCACGAGCGGCGGTTCCCCTTCGCCGCCCAGCGCTTCCAGCGTGCGCACGATCAACCCGTACGCCGCGGTGTTCTCCTCCTCCTCGGGCGAAAGCCGGTCGAGCAGTTCCACCACGTAGGAGGCGGCGGCCGAGCGCACCAGGTCGTCGCGCAGCCGGGCGAAGGATTCCACCGTCTCGGCCTGGGTGACGATATCGAAATCGCGCCCGCGGGCGAGGAACACATTGGCGCGGTGGAACAGCTCCAGGTGACCCGCCTTGCGCGAGGCCGGTTTGCGCACGCCCACCGCGCGCACGCGGATTTTGCCGCGCTGCGGGGTGAAGAGCGTGAGGATGCGGTCCGCTTCGCCCCAGTTCCGACGGCGCAGAACCACGGCTTCCGTTTGATAGGTGCGTTCGCGCGGCATGATAAGGATTATACCGGGGACGGTGGGGATCGGACTGCAGATGTCATTCCGAGGTCCCTTTAGGGGCCGAGGAATCGCTGACTCAAGGCAGGAGAATCAAACATTTATATAGCGGTCGATGCCCATTTATTGCGTCACCGATTCCTCGTCGCCCCGCAAACCATCGGGGCTCCTCGGAATGAAAATTGAAGAGTGTCATTCCGATTACGGAGGCGGCAGCACACCCCACGGATTCTGGGGAACGCCTTGGAAACGCAATTCGAAGTGCAAGTGCGGACCGGTGGAATTTCCGGTGGTGCCGCCGAGGCCGAGGGTCATCCCACGAGACATGGACTGTCCGCAATGCACGTTGATCTGCAGGAGGTGGCCGTAAAAGGAGTGCCAACCGTCCAGGTGGTCAATGATCACCAGGTTTCCGTATCCGGGAGTGCCGTCGCGGTTCTGGCTCCAGCCTGCGTACACAACCACGCCGTTGTCGACGGCGGAGATGGGCATCCCCAGATAGATGGCGATGTCGATGCCGGGGTGGGCAGCGCCGAGGTAATTGTTGCCGGAAAGCCAATGCCAGGCAGACGGCGTCGGCCAGATCCAATCGCCCGTTCCCACGGGGCCGTCGTACCCGTTCTCGCACGCGCCCGATCCGAGCGCGAAAGTGCTCGATTTCCCGGTGCGGATCATGGGGGCTTCCCAGTCGTAATGCTTCCAGCCGCCCGGCAGGATCAACCACTGGCCGGGCGAGATGGAAGGGTCGAGCGGGTTGAGATCGTTGCCGGGCCAATTCAGGATGGCATCGACGTTGGTGTTCCACGTGGCAGCGACGGATTCGAGCGTATCCCCCTGCTTCCATTTATAGAAGGCCCCATCGAGGGGAAGGATATTGAGGATTTGTCCCGGTTGGAGGAAATTGGCATCCTTGGCCAGCAAGTCGGTATTGCCCCAGACGATGCTTTCGTCCTTCAGGCCGAATTCCTTGGCGATGGATTCGACCGTATCCCCTTTTTGGATGGTGTACTGGGTCACCCAATCGGAATTGCGGGTCGGAATCGTGGTGTGGAAAACGATGGATCGGGCGAGTTCGGATAGGAATCCGCCGGGCGCGGCCGCGGAGGGCAGCGGCAATCCGCCCGACACGTCGCTGACGGCCGCCGGTTCGGATTGCTGCGACCCGCCCGCCTGCCCGCCCCCAATTTCCGGGTTGGTCCCGATCACCCGCCATACCCAATAGCCGAGTGCGCCGAGCAAGGCGGCGGTGCACAGCATCCCGACCCAAAACCCTGCGGAGCGGAAGGAGGAGGGCTGGTAATTTTCTTTTCTTCCGAGCGGTTCCTTTTCCGTCACAGCTGATCCTCTCCGGAGGAATCCCTTCTTCCATCCCGGTGCTATGCCGCTGGTCTATCCCAGCCGGCTGCAACGGACGCGAATTATATCAGAGGGTTGTTCTATAATGCCTTAGGGATCATATACGCCGCCATAGTATTGCGCAGGACGACATTTACCGTGAGCCATTTCGAGGCCCTTTTAGGGGCTGAGGAAATACATTTCGAGTTTGTCAGTCCGAAGCCCCTTCAAGGGCCGAGGAATCGGCGACTCGTTGGGATTTGCCTTCCCCTCGCGGACCGGCTAGAATGACT
>Ga0315282_10006712_pt1 | contig 19139 bp, 15 predicted proteins | sample YL17G07_20_MG_FD_203693 | JGI IMG/M metagenome (GOLD analysis project Ga0315282, IMG submission 203693) | Sediment microbial communities from Yellowstone Lake, YNP, Wyoming, USA - YL17G07_20 | ecosystem: Environmental > Aquatic > Freshwater > Lake > Sediment | place: USA: Wyoming | collected... | reverse complement strand
TTTCTTCTCCCAGTTCACGCCGCCTCCGGCGCCGCAGCCAACGCCGGCTCCTTTGCCTTTGCCAGGCGGGAGCAGCGCGTCGCCCCAGCCTGCTCCGCCACCCGCGCCCGAGCCGGCATCACCCCCTAGCCCCAGGCATGAAAGACCGTTGCGCGCTCATCCGAAGCCGGGGCAACAGCCGCATCCGCCCTCACCGGAACAGCCGCCGGCGGAGGCGCCTGCTGAAGGAGGCACGGGGAACCCTGAATTGGAGCCGGGGTCGAGCGTTGCCCCGGAGCCGGGCGGGAGCGTTCAGCCGGGGGACAGTCAGTAATCCAGTCTTCGGATCAAATCGTCGGTGGAGGGCACAAGCCCGCAGTTGGAATATTGGGTGGGAGCGGTTCCGGCGATAAAGGCTTCCATCACGCTTCGTTCCGTGCAGGAGCTGGCGAGCAGGCCGGTTTTCTGGTCGATGCGGGCGAACTCGATGTTTTCCGGCGCCCGGAAATCGATGTTAGGCCGGCCATTGAGAGCGACCTTCAGATAATCGATCCAGATAGGAAGCGCGACTTTGGACCCGGCGTTGCCTTCGCCGAGGTTTTTGTTGTAGTCGTCATATCCGACCCAGACGCCGGTAATCAGCTCCGGGGAATAGCCGATGAACCAGGCGTCGCGGAATTCATTGGTGGTGCCGGTTTTGCCGGCCAGGGGCCTTCCCAGAGAGGTTGCGGCAAAGCCGGTGCCGCGCTGGATAACCCCCTGCATCATATATGTCATAAGGTAGGCGACCTGGGGGCTGATCACGCGCTCTCCTTCCGGAGCCTGGTCCGGGCCGGCAATGCTGGGAATCCTTTTTTCGCGGAGCATGACCAGGTAAGCGTCAGGTCCCGGCTCTTTCAGGTCCGCGGGATTGACCGGGTTGGGCTTTTGCCGGACCGTGCCCAGTCCTACGTTTTCCACCGTGGCTCCCGAGGCCAGGTCCATCTCAACTATTTCCGATTTTTTTTCCTCCGCACTCTTCACCGGGTGATGCCATTCCAGGAGGCTGCCGTCCCGGTCGTAGACGCGTCTGACCATGAAAGGCTCCACCAGGTATCCGCCCGAGGCGTAGACATTGTAGGCGCGGCATATTTCCAGAAGCGAGAGCGGGTTGGTGCCGAGCGCGGTGGAAAAATTTCTTTCCAGCGGACTTTTGATCCCGAGCTTGCGCGCGAATTTGATGGCATAGTTTATGCCGATGCCTTCGATGATCTTGACGGAAATGGTGTTGATGGATTTTTCCAGCGCGGTGCGCATGGTTCGGGGACCGGAGAACCTGCCGCCGTAATTGTCCGGGGCCCAGGTTTTGTCCTCGGCGCCCGGGTTCTGGTCCGCCTCCTGGTAATCATAAATGACCGGCGCGTCAAAGATGATGGTGGCGGGCGTGTAGTCCTTTTGCGGGTCTTCCAGCGCGGCGCCGTAGAGGATGGGCTTGAAGGCGGAGCCGGGCTGGCGGAAGGACTGGAGCGGACGGATCAACTGGCTCTTGTTGAAATCATAGCCTCCGACCAAGGCCTTGATCTCGCCGTCCCTCACGGAAAAAGAGAGCAGCCCGGACTCGATTTCCGGGTCCTGCTCCAGCGCAAACCGGTATTCGCTTGACCCGGCCGACTCCCTGCGCTCTATCACTGACGCCCAGACCACATCCCCGGGCGCGAACATTTTGTCCACGGACCTCGGCCCGGTGACGAGCGCCCACTTGTAGTCCGGCTCGGTCATCCATCCCCGGCTCAATCCCACGCCGAGCTTCACTCTCTTGTTGGCCTTGTCAACCTCGAGGACTGTGGCGCAGTATGGTTCCCCCGGCTGCAGAGGCGCGGCTTTGGGCGCCGCGGCATCGGGATTGCCGCCGGAGGTGAGGTTGAGGTAGAGCCACCGCTCCTTGAGCTGGGTCTCCTGTTCCTGCAAATGGCTCTCGATTTTTGAAGGCTCAACCTTGGCGACAGGCCCGCGGAAGCCTCTTTGCTTGTCAATGCCCGAAGGCCCGGCGACTCCGTTGCGCACCGCGGCGGTGGCGGCTTTTTGCATGTCCAGGTTCATGGTGATGAAGACTTTAAGGCCCTCCTTGTAAACCTTGTCATACCCATAGCGGTTGACAAGGTAGCGCCTGACCGCCTCCACGAAATAGGAGGTGTCAGACCAGTAGGGATTGCCCTGATAGTTAAGCACAATCGGCTGCTTTTCCGCGGCGGCCGCCTGTTCCCCGGTAAGCAATTTTTCCTCCACCATGCGCCGCAGCACCAGCCGCTGCCGCTGCTTGGCCCGGTCAAAATGCTCGATGGGGGAATAGAGCGCCGGCCCCTTGGGGATGGCGGCGAGGAGCGCGGCTTCGGCCAGGTTGACCTGGTCAATGGATTTTCCGAAATATTTTTCCGCCGCGGCCTCCACGCCGTAGGCGTTATGTCCGAGATAAATCTGGTTCAAATAGAGTTCGAGGATTTCATCCTTCTTGAGCGCATGGTCGATTCTCCAGGCCAGGATCATCTCGCGCAGCTTCCGGGAGTAGAGTTTTTTGCGGGTGAGGAAAAAGGTTCGGGCGAGCTGCATGGTGATGGTGCTGGCGCCTTCCTTGGGCTTCATGGCGATGATGTCATGATAGAGGGCACCGACCAGGCGGTAGAAATCCATGCCGCTGTGCTGGTAGAAGCGGGCGTCTTCCACTGCGAGGAAAGCGTTTTTGACCTGGGGAGGTATTTTTTGGAAGGGCACGATTTTGCGGTATTCCTCGGCGAACTCGGCCACCAGCGTTCCATTGTCCGAGTAAATTTCGGTGTTAATCATGGGCTTGTAGTCCTTGAGGGAGGAGAGCTGGGGGAGGTCGCGCGCAAAATACCAGTGGAGGCCGAAGGCCATGCCCAAGGCAGCGAGCAGGCAAACTAAAGCCGCGGCCGCAAGCGGTTTCCAGAAAGCTTTGAGCAACTCAAGCATCAATTGCGATTATAACCGCGTTCCCATGCTTTTCAACCAAAACTTAAGCCCGGATTTTAGGAGATGCATCGCTGGTTTAGAGATTGTCGGCGGGGATTTGGTTCTGGAGCTTCAGGCCTCATTTTCAGGAATGACGCGAGGCCGGCAGGCATATCTTTTTATGGCTGGCGCGCGAGCTGGCCGTTTTGGAGGCGGAGCATGCGGTTCATGCGGGAGGCGAGGGATTCATTGTGAGTGACTATGATAAGGGTTATGCCCTTTTGCCGGTTGAGTTCCAGCAGCAGGTCTTCCACCTTCTTGCCGGTCTCCGCGTCCAGGTTCCCGGTCGGCTCGTCACAGAGCAGGAGACGAGGCTCCAGGACCATGGCTCTGGCCACCGCCACCCGCTGCTCTTCCCCGCCGGAAAGCTCGCCCACGCGGTGGTGAAGCCTTTCCGCAAGTCCCAGCTCAAGAAGCACGGCGCGCGCTTTTTGCTCCGCGGCCTCGCGGTCCATTCTTGCAATCAGGGCCGGAACCATCACATTTTCCAGCGCATCGAATTCCGGCAGCAGGTGATGGAACTGGAACAAAAACCCGATTTTATGATTCCTCACCCGGGCCAGTTCCAGCGGTTTGAGTGTGGCAAGGTCGGTTCCGTCCAGAATAATCTTGCCGCTGCTTGGCTGGTCAATGGCGCCGATGCAGTGGAGCAGAGTGCTCTTGCCCGCGCCAGAAACTCCCACTATAGCGATGGTTTCTCCGGGAAAAACTTTCAGGTCTATGCCCTTGAGCACATTGACCGGGCCGCGCGGATGAGGGAAAATTTTGTTCAAGCCGCTGACTTCCAGGATCGGCTTGGGGTCAGAGCTTGACTTAAGACTTAACCGTCCTTGGCCACAGCCAGCCGTCGCAAAATAGCTGTAGGAGTTAAGTTTAAATTGAAGACATGACCCCAAGCTATTCATAGCGCAAGCTCTCCGCGGGATTCATTTTGGCGGCCTGGCGGGCCGGGTAAAGGGTGGAGGCAAAGCTGGTCAGGACGGCAAAGGCGGAGATGGCGAGCACATTTTTCCAGCTCAACTGCATGGGCATGGTTGCGAACTGGTAGACGGTGGGGTCCAGGTGCACGAGCTGGTATCGGATTTGGAGCCAGCAGAGGAACGAGCCGAGAAAAGCTCCGAGCGCAGTGCCGATTATGCCAATTACCAGCCCCTGGTAGATAAAGATTTTCATCACCTCTCGGTCGGTTGCGCCCATGGATTTCAGAATGGCGATGTCGCGGTATTTTTCCATCACCATCATCACCAGGGTGCTGATGATGTTGAGGCCGGCGACCAGGACGATGAGGGCGAGAATCACGCTGAAGGCGAGCTGCTCGACCTTGAGCGCGGAGAAGAGCGGGCCGTGGGCCTCGATCCAGGTTCGCGCCCAGAAGGGGAATCCTCCGAGTTCTTTTTCAATTTCCCTGCCGACCTTGTCCGCGAGGTAGAGGTCCTTGAGCTTGACTTCAATACCGTCGGCCTGGTCTCCGAGGTGGAGAAATTTTTGGGCCTGGTCCAGGGACACGAACACGAATCCGGAGTCCACCTCGTAGAACCCGAAGGCGAACACGGCCACCACCCGGAACTTGCGGGCGCTGGGCGCCAGCCCCATAGGCCCGAGCGCTCCGGTCGGGCTGATTACCGAGACCACATCCCCGTATCCCGCGGCGATGCTCATAGCCAGGTCCCGGCCAATGGCGATCCCCGGCAGTTCCTCGTCCTCGCCCTTGAAGGCCCCGGGCTTCAAGTAATCCAGGCTGCCGGAAATCATTTTTGCGCCGATGGTGGTGACCTTGAGCGCGGAATCCGGGTCAACGCCGCGGATGACTGCGGTCGCGACATGGGAATTGAACAGGAGCATCACCTGGCTTTCCAGATAAGGGCTGGCCGCGACCACTTCCGGGAGTTGCTCAATTTTTTTCACGGCTGCCTGATAGTCTTCAATGCGGGCGTGATAGCTAAGCACGGTAAGATGAGAATTGGCCCCCAGAATCTTTTCCTTGATGTCCTCCTGCGCGCCGGCCATCACGCCAATCACCACAATCAGGGCTGCAACCCCCACCATCACCCCCAGGATGGAGATGAGGGTGATGACCGAGATGAACACCTGCCTTCGCCGGGCGCGAAGATAGCGGAGCGCAATCATCCATTCATAAGTCATGACTCGCCGCCCCGGTCCTCATCCGGACGGCGCTTGTAGAGATGGCGCTCCAGGGTCTGGTGGTAATTGGTGAATTCTTCGGCTTGGTTCAAATCCTCGGAAATGGCTTCCAGCACAATGGTCAGCTTGGCATCGAGGTTATCGATCTGATGGATGAGCATGGCTTCCGGGGTGGCAGGCAGGATGGGCGCTCCCCATTCTTTTTCGCCGTGATGGGAAAGGATGATGTGCTCAAGCAGGAGTCGGAGTTCATCGGGGAAGCTCGGGAGCCGGCGCATTTTTTCATCGAGCATTTTCAGTCCGAGGAAGAGATGTCCCTCGAGGTATCCGAGCTTGGTGTAGGAAATGGAGGGGGCGAATTCCAGTTCCTGGATTTTGCCCAGGTCGTGGAGCAGGATTCCGGCCGTGACCAGGTCAAAGTCCAGATGGGGGTAGACCTCACGCACCGCGGTCCGGCCGATTTTCGCCATATGCCAGACATGCTCGAGCAGGCCTCCCAGATAGGCATGATGAATATTGCGCGCAGCCGGCGCGGTCTTGATTTTCTTGGCCAGGTCCTCGTCATCAAAGAAAAGGTAAAGCAATTCTTTCAGGTGCGGGTTCTTGAGCTCTTCAATCATCTTCATAATTTCCGCGTACATCTGCTCAACATCTTCCTTGGTGGACGGGAGCAGCTCGGACCAGTCCACCGCGTCTCCCTCCTTGGCCTTGCGCACGCGCCTGATTCGCGCCTGGGGCTGGTCCCGGTATTCCTCAACCGTGGCTTCGATTTTGACCACATCCCCTCGCTCGAAGGCTTGTTTCAGCTTGTCGAATTCGTCCCAGATTTTGGCGTTGAGGGTTCCGGAAGCGTCCTGGAGGTCGATGTCAATGAAGAAGTTATTGTCCCGCGTCTGCTTGATGCGCTTGGACTTGATGATATAAAAGCCGACAAAGCTGTCGCCCGGCCTCAACTCCTTGAGTCTGGCCTGCGCCATCATTCGCTCCTGGTTTGGTCAGCTCGCATTTTTCAGCCGCGTTCCTGTCCCGGAAACAGCTGCGGAAAATTCCGGGCGAGCATTTTGCAGGTTCTCTCCCCGGCTCCCTGGTTTTCCCGCACCAGCTCACGCGCCCTTTGGCCGGCTTCAAGCCTGCCGGCATCGTTTTCCAGAAATGCGCTTAACCGGCTGTAAAGCTCTCCGGCATTATGAACCACGAATCCGGCTTTTCGTTCCGCGAGTTTCACCGCTTCCAGCGAATTTTTTATTTTCGGCCCGAAAATCACCGGAATTCCGAACCCGGCCGGCTCCATAACATTATGCACCTCTTTGCGGAAGCTTCCACCCACGAAGGCCAGGTCCGCGGCCTGGTAAAGTTTATAGAGCTTGCCAATGGAGTCAACGATGACCACTGCTCCGGATGCGGCGGCGCCTGCCCCCTTGCTTTCGATGGCCGAGAGCAGGACCGGGCTGGCGTTCAGGCTGGAAAATTTTTGCGAGAGGTTTTGCACCCGCGCGACCGAAGGCTCGTGCGGCGCGATAATCACCTTGAGCTTCTTGCCCGAGGCCCAGATTTTTTCCAGAGCCGGGAAAATCGCCTCTTCGTCTTCCGGCCAGGAACTGCCGATGATGAGGCACGGGTCCGCGGGCCTGCCCCGCCAGGCCAGGAGCGCCCTGACCAGCGGGTCGTCTTCAGGAATGGCCTTGATGCGGGCCATGGTCTCGTCAAACCGGGCATTGCCGGTGAAGATAAGCTTTTCCGCAGGCACGCCGAAACCGGCGATGGTTTGCCGGTCTTCCTCGCTCGCGGCCAGAACCAGGTCAAGCTCCTGGTAGATTTTCGCAAACCACCAGTTGACCAGGGGGTTGAGTTTTCCCGAATTCTCCGCAAGATTGGCGTTAATCAGCGCGATTTTTATTCCGCGTTGGCGAGCGCTCCAGAGCAGGTTGGGCCAGAGGTCGTAGCAGGAAAAAATAATCAGGGCTGGTTTCAGGGCATCGAGGAATTTTTCCATATCGCCTTTGCGGTCAAAGGGGAGGTAGGTTGCGAACTCGGCTTCCACGCCCTTATCCAGCATCGGCTCCAGGGACGGGGAATAGAAGGAGAGAATCATTTTCAGTTCCGCGCTCTGCCGCAGGAGCCGGAGAATAGGCCGGGCCTGGAGATATTCGCCCACGCTGGAGACATGGACCAGAATCCGTTTGCCCGGGCCAAGGCCGGAGATTTTCGGCTCAAGCTCCTGAAGCAATTTTTGCCGGCGCTGGATTCCGGTTCTGGCCTTTTGGTCAAAGAGCGCCCCTAGCCGGAACCCGGCCAGGCCTGCAGGAAGCGCAAAGTAATTATAAATTATCCGCTCAATCATTTCTGCTTCTTCAATAATTCCATGGCCGCGTTCACGACCTGGTCAGGCGTGATCTCGACCATACACCGGAAATGTTTTTCCGGGCAGGTGGCGTCTCCGTGGAGCGAGCAGGGCCGGCAAGGGAGGCCGCTCTTCTCAATGACCGCGGCGTTCGGGCCATAGGGGAAGAAGCCCCATTCTTTGGTGGTGGGCCCGAAGATGGCGACCACCGGGGTGTTCACCGCGGTAGCCAGGTGCATAAGCGCGGTGTCGTTTGAAATCAAGAACTGGAGTTGGCGGAGCACAGCTGCGCTCTGAAGGATGGACAGCTCGCCGGCAAGGTTCAGAACCGGGTCCGCTCCCAATCTCTTCAGCCGGTTGAAAACTTCCCCGGCTCCAACTTTTTCCTCGCACCCGCCCAGAATGACTATGCCGGCTTTGAGTTCCCGCGCCAGCTTTTCGCCCGCGGCCGCGAAAGAATTCGCGGGCCAGATTTTGGTGAACTTGCTTGCGCCAGGCGCCAGGCCGATGAGCCGCTTTCCGGAGAGGCCGGCGTCATTCACTATCTGCTGCGCTTTTTCCGAGTCTGCTGGTGAGGGATAGATTTCCGGGCCGCCTCCATCCGGCTTCACCCCGAAATCCTCCAGGGCCGTGAAATATCTCTCCGCAACCGGCGCGGCGTTTTTGAGCAGGTTGATTCCGAAACGGACCAAAATTCTACGCTCAAGGGAAAATTTACAGCACCTCCTCTGCATCCATGCCCCGGAGAAATATCTGACCAGGACGCTCCGGGGATTGAGCTGGAGGTCAACCACCAGGTCGTAATCTTCTTTGCGAATTTCGCGGATGAGCCGCAAAAGCCCGGCAAGACCCAGGCTGGTGTCAAAGCCGATTGCGCGATGGATAAGGGGATGATGCCAAAGCAGCTCCTCATAACGCTTCTTCAAGAGGAAATCAATCTCCGCCTCTGGAAAAGCAGTCTTGGCCGCGCGGATGAGAGGCGTGGTCAAAATGATGTCTCCGAGAGCGCTCATCCTGATGAACAGAATTCTTCTTATTCTGAACTTTTTTTCAGCCATTAGTCATTACGATTCTACCAGCCAGCCCTGCTTAATCCAAATCCTGCCTGCTTCGCGCCACCTGGAGAAAGACCAATAAGTGGCGAAATAGGTAATACCTATTGAAGCAGCTAATCAATTAGGTAATTAAGGAAAAGGGAAAGGTAAAAGTAAAAAGTATAAAATGGGAGGGGGGAAACAGGTTTTTTCCCTTTTGCCCTTTTACTTTTTAGTTGAAAAAATGACCCCCAAAGACTGCCAGCGTCTCATAGAAGTTGACTTTCCGATTGCGGTCCATGGTTGACATCTTCGGGAACGATGCCTCGGCCACGGTTAGGCTCAAAATCTGAAACTCCATCAATCCAGTATTTTTAAGAAGCGGATTTTTTCTTTGCGGCCTTTGCGTCTTTGCGGTTGAAAAGGTTTTTAGAAGATGGTCTTCCTCTCCACCACCTTTCCGATAATCTCGAACTCCTCGTCCTCATTGAGGATGATGTCGTCATAGTTGGTGTTGAGGGGGCGGAGGAGAACGCGCTGGTCTTTGATGATGAGCTTTTTAAAGGTGACCTCTCCCCGGTTCTTCAGGCGCGCAATGACATAGTCCCCGGATTTCGGCTTGAGGTTGGGATTGATAACAATGATGTCCCCCTCTCGAAAGAGCGGCTCCATTGAGTCGTTCTCAACCCGCAGCGCAAAAAGGTTATGGCCCAGGAGGTCCGAGTAAATGTAATCGTCCGGGCTTAGCGGGTTCAGGTCCGCGCTTTCGCTCGGGGAAAATTTCCCGGCCTGCACCCATCCCAGGACGGGAATGCGCTGTCCCTTGCCCAGGGGATACGGGCCGACATTGTCGAATTTTTCCAGGCTGGTCATTTGCGATGACTGCTCAAGGTATTTGCGAGCGGTTTCCGGCGCCTTTTCATAATGCGCGAGCCTCAAGACCTGGCTCGGGTCCAGGCTCAACACCTCGCTCAACTTGACCAGAATCTCGTCTTTCGGTATCCGCTGCCCGCGCAAAATCTGGGAAATATAAACCGCGCTTATGCCAATTTCGTCCGCAATTTTGCTGTAATTCAGCCCCAATTTCTTCCGCTGACGCTCCATAAGCCCTGAAAACCTGTCCATCCATCCTCCTTATTTTGCCTTGTTTTTCAAATTGTTATACATTGTCAATCCTAACTAAACAATAAGTTTGTTCAAACTAAACTTTTTGCTTGACAAATAATCAAACTGTTTGCTATTATTGATAGCAGAAAATGGAAAGTTTGTCAAGCCCGGCGTTTCGCGGGGCCAAGGAGGCGAAAATGAAATTCAGGCATGAAAGGATTCGTGAGCTTCGGATGAGACATGGACACTCTCTGGGGACGATGTCCAGGCTGCTCAAGGTGCGGTGCGATTTTCAGATCAGCCGTTCAAGCATCTCGCAATGGGAACGGGGCAAGGTTGTTCCCGGCATCGAGGCCCTGCTCTCGCTCTGTCAGCTTTACGGCGTGGAGCCTAATTATTTTTTCTGCGATTGATGAGCCGCGCGAAGCGCGTGGGAACAAAGGAGAAAAAATGGCTATAAGCTTAAAGCCCGGCGTTCCGCGCCACGCGCCGCGCAGCGCGGAACCGGATTGCCGTCCGCATCACGAGAGGTCACTTCTGGAAGAATCAGCCCGGCTGTTTGCGCTTTCCGGCGGATGGCGAAGGCCCGGGGCCAAACTTGACCCCGCACTTCGCGGGGCGTTCTGGATTTGCCGCGCGCCAGATGATGCGCGGCCACGCGCGGCGCGCGGCCGCGCGGACCAGCAAAGGAGGAACGGGCATGGTTTGCCTGAATTGCCGGAAGAGAACTAACTGCAAGCGCCCCTGCCCGGCTCTCAAGGAACAGCTTCGCGAGTTCAACTACTATCAACGGGAAACCCCGGTTGACCCCATGGAACTGGATATGTTGTTCGCGGACCCGGGCTTGGAGTCCGAGCCGCTTCTCGAAGGATTAAACCTCGATGACCTGCTCGCTCTGCTCCCTGTCCCGGCCCGCCAAATAATCATCAGCCATTTCCTGCAAGGCCGGAGTCTTGCCAGCCTGGCCGGCTATCTTAAAATGCCGGTCAAGCGCGTCAAAGACCTTTGCCGGGCCGCGCTCCAGACCATGAAAACCGGCGCGCTCCTTAAAAAAATGAAGATGGAACTTTGCCTACCCCGCGTGGCGCGGGGCAAAAAAGGCGGCTATAATAAAAAAACCGCTCATGCCAAGAGGAAAGGCAAAAAAACCGGCCGCGCGCCGCGCGTGGAGCAGGGCGCGGCTCAAGGCGAAATCCAAGCCGGCCATCTCCCGGAAGACTGCCGGGAAGGAAACGGTCAAGCCCGCTCCGGCCCCGGTGCAAGTTGAATTCAAGCCCGTTCCCGACCCGGTTGCGGAAAAAGCGGTTGAAATGATTGACCCGGATTACGAGGGCAGCCAGCCCCTGGCCATTGTTGAAGAGCCGGGCACCATTGCAAAGCTCGGCCCGCTCCAGCGCTACCTGATGGAGGCCCGGCGCTATCCGATACTGACCCGTGAGGAAGAGATAGTTTTAGGGAAACGCGTCCGGGAAAAAGATGACACGGCCGCGGCGCAAAGATTGATCATCTCCAACCTCCGCCTCGTGGTCAAAATCGCCATTGAATACCAGCGCCACTGGACCGACCTGTTTGACCTCGTGCAGGAAGGCAACCTCGGACTGATTCAGGCGGTGAAAAAATTTAACCCCTACCGCGGCATCCGCTTCAGCACCTATGCCTCGTTCTGGATCCGGGCATACGCCCTGAAATTCCTGATGGAAAACTATAGGCTGGTCAAAATCGGCAAAACCCAGGCCCAGCGCCGGCTGTTCTTCAACCTGAAGAAGGAAAAGGAGCGCCTGGAAAACCTGGGCTTCAAGCCCAGCTCCAGCCTGCTCGCGAAAAACCTCCTGACCAGCGAGCAGGATGTGGATGATATGAGAATGCGAATGGCCATGCCCGAGGAATCCCTGGACCTGCCGGTCACGGACGACGGCAAGCAGACCCTCGGCGCGACCATCCCGGATGAAAACCCCGGCCTGGTCGAACAGGTTGCGGACGGCGAGTTCAAGGAGCTGATGAGCCGGAAGCTCCAGGATTTCCGAAAAATACTTGCCGGAAAAAAAGCAGACAAGGAACTGTTTATTTTAGACCACCGGCTCCTGTCTGAAAATCCCCAGACCCTCAAGCAAGTCGGCGAAAAGTTCGGCATCTCAAGGGAGCGCGTCCGCCAGCTCGAAGCCCGGGTCCTGAAACGGCTCAAGGAATACCTCAAGCGCGAGCTGCCGGACTTCGAAGACTTCGACTTCTTGAGCAGCTAGAGCCACCAAGTTGCAGACTCGGCCACCGCGAATTAGACGGCAAGCTCGAAGGGCAAATCGCTTATATCCCGCAGCCGCTCACCGCTGATTAAAGTTGTCAGCATATCCAGCTGGTCTTCCTTCTTCAAATTTTCCGCGGCTGCTTTCAGTTCCGGCAGCATGACATGGTAAACGCAATCGATGTCGCCTGTGCCCAGGGCAATGGATGCTATTCTCGTCGGCAGGGGTTCAGCAATGACCGCGACAATGTGCGGAGCATTGCCTTTTCTGAACCTGATAAGATTCAGCGCTTCAGTTCTTGTATTCTGTGAGCGGTCGCTGCGGATGGTCCATTTGCAGGAAACACAGGCATGCAGAATAAGCGCTGTAGAATTGCGGGCACGAAATGGAGTCAACCTTGAAATTTCTTCCTTCTCGCCCAGCAAGTCCTCTTTGCGGTTAATTTCCTTATCAGAAACAGGAGCGCGTGCAATAATTATATCCGGCCTGACAAGATAGGTCCCACCCAAAATAGATTTTAGGTCTCGGTTTTTTTGAAGCTCCTGGTCCAATATCGCCAAGTGCCGATATTGCGCAAACTTGGTTATTCCCTCGGCATCCTGGCTGGTGGAGTAATTCCACTCGCCCGGCCGAAACGCCGCCAGCTTTGAAAAAGATTTATTCAGATAATCGCAAGTAAGCTCTCCGAATACTTTGCCGACGCTCTGTTCAGAAACCGGCTTTCCTCTCGGCTTGAGGCCGATTGATTTTATCATCTCGCAAGCGATTTCGCTGCTTGACTTGCTATCTTTATCAGCAAAATTAGGCACGCCATGTTTCAGATAAAGAATTTCCTGGAAGATTTTCTTGTGATAAGCTTTTCGCAAATCAGACAATATCATTTCCACGGTTTCCTTAAAAAAATTATGAATTCTTCGCCCATCCTCTTCTCAATCTGGCTGTTTTTATTTTCAGATAATTGCCAGGGCATCATCCTGCGGTTTCGGTCCAGGGTCCGCACTTTGATCCCGACAAGGTCGAATCCGATATCTGGCTGACTAGCTATTTCGGCCATGCATTTCTGGGTCTGGGTGTCGATGTCTCTGATAACCGATGAGCCAACCACAATTATGGCTGCGCAATCTGGTTTTAGAACTCGATACATTTCCTTGATTGCGACCTTCATTTCCGAATGGTATTTGATGAGCATATCTTTTTTCTGCTTATCTTTTTTCCCAACTCGGTGCGCAATTTCATAAACGGAGGCTGGCAGGCTATGGTCTTTAAAGGCGCCGATTTTCTCCGATCCCAAATATCTTGATCGCAAGTCAGACAATTCAGAGATTGAATATCCGAGCCAGACCAGCGAAAATTTATTAGTTCGCATGTAATCAATGGCATTGGAGTAAGGAGGAGAGGTTACTATCAAATCGGCTGAATTATTTTCCACCAGGCCATTAAGATTTTTCGCATCGGCCAAAAAAATCTTGACATATTTGGAAAGATTTTTGGTTCCTGAAAACAATGCCAGGTTTTTCCGCGCTCTTTCCCGAAACGAGGCTATAGCGCCGGGAATTCTTTTATTTAGATCGCGATGAGGCCGGCTATGAGCCAAGTCGCGTGCGAGTGAAACTCCGCCGGATTTCTTGATGATGATAGACGATAAGCAAAGCAACATGAAATTCTTTATAGCATCCCTAGGCTTAGAAGATGCCTGGCTAACCACGGCCTCAATGCTCTTTAACAACGCAATAAGCTCCCGTTGCGTATCCATCAGGAACCAGTAATTAACGAATTCGCGAGTTTTGGTGTCGAAAAAAGCATTAAGAGCGCATTCAGCTCTCCCGGATTCCACAAAATTTTCAGCCTCCGCTGTCACTTTGTCTATGAGCCGGGCTAAAAAATAAAGGTCGCCGAGATAGGAGGTCTTGACTCGACAAAGCTCAACAGCCAGCGGGTCTATATCGGCGCCGATTGCATACCTATGCCTGCCCATGGCCTCAACAAGGGTGGTACCTGAACCAGCCATAGGGTCAAGAATAACATCGCCCGGTTCAGTCAGATTCTCAATAAAAAATGCTGGCAGTTGTGGCGGGAACTTTGCCGGGAAAGAATGGAAAGCATGGGTTGAATGCGAAGATTTTTCACCGTGAAAATTGAAATCGCAGGTCAATAAACGCTTTAAGGTTTCCCGGGTGTTCCTTTTGCTCGGCCGAAAAGTAGCTTCACTGCTTGCCATATTGTAAAGATTTTCGCAGCCAGCGCGGTTATTGTCAAACTTAGTTCTTGAAAGGAGACAGGACTTTTCGCTCACTTGCAATGGTGAGACTATTATCGCAAGGTTGATAGGTATTTGCTTTAAAATTGATTAAAATCGTCCTATGGCCAAGTTTGAGCTGGTGAGCGAATACACCCCGGCCGGGGACCAGCCCAAGGCGATTGAGGAACTGGCGGACAACCTGGAGAAGGGCGTCAAGCACCAGGTGCTGCTGGGCGTGACCGGCTCGGGCAAGACCTTCACCATGGCCAATGTGATTGCCCGTCTGCAGAAGCCGGCGCTGGTCATCGCCCACAACAAGACCCTGGCTGCGCAGCTTTTCGGAGAGTTCAAGGAGCTTTTTCCGAACAACGCGGTGGGGTTTTTCGTGAGCTACTATGACTATTACCAGCCCGAGGCCTATATCCCGTCCACCGACACCTACATTGAGAAGGACGCATCCATCAACGAGGAGATTGACCAGATGAGACATTTCGCGACCTTTTCCCTGCTTTCCCGCAATGATGTGATTATCGTGGCGAGCGTGAGCTGTATTTACGGTTTGGGCGCGCCCGAGGCCTATCGCGGCCTGATTGCCCATCTGGAAAAGGGCAAGGAATACAGCCGGGACCAGCTCTTGCGCAAGCTGGTGGAGATTCAATATGAGCGCAACGACCTGGATTTCCACCGCGGAACTTTCCGGGTGCGGGGCGAGGTGCTGGAGATTTTTCCGGCCCACGAGGGCGAGAAGGCTCTGCGGGTGGAATTTTTCGGGGACACGGTGGAGGCCATCCATGAAATCGACCCCCTGCGCGGCAAAAAAATAAAGGAGCTGGACCAGGTCGCCATTTTTCCCGCCAGCCACTATGTGACCTTCCATGAAAATCTCGAGCGCGCCATCAAGCTGGTCCAGGCGGAGCTGGACGAGCGGGTCGCGGAGCTGAAAAAGCAGAACAAGCTCCTGGAAGTGGAAAGGCTCACGCAGCGGACGCTCTTTGACATCGAGATGCTGCGCGAGACCGGCCACTGCGCGGGCATAGAAAATTATTCGCGCCACCTGGCGGCAAGGGCCAAAGGCGAGCCGCCGCCAACGCTCCTGGATTATTTCCCGAAAGATTTCCTGCTCTTCCTCGACGAGTCCCACATGACTGTTCCCCAGATCGGGGGAATGTACCGCGGGGACCGCTCCCGCAAGGAAACCCTGGTCGAGTACGGCTTCCGATTGCCGAGCGCCATGGACAATCGTCCGCTGACTTTTGAGGAGTTCGAGGCGCGGGAAAACCAGGTGGTCTATGTCTCGGCCACGCCCGCGGACTATGAGCTGAACAAGAGCAAGGGCTTGGTGGTGGAGCAGATCATCCGTCCCACCGGGCTCCTGGACCCGGAGCTTCAGGTGAGGCCGGCCGAGGGACAGGTGGACGACCTTCTGGAGGAGATACGGGCGCGGGCGGAGCAAAAGGAAAAAGTCCTGGTCACGACTCTGACCAAGCGCATGGCCGAGGACCTGACCTCGTATTACCAGGAGCTGGGGGTGCGCGCGAGGTACATGCATTCGGACATCGCCACTCTGGAAAGATACGAGTTGGTCAAGGAATTCCGGATGGACCAGTTTGATGTGCTGGTCGGGATCAACCTTTTGCGCGAGGGCCTGGACATACCGGAGGTGAGCCTGGTGGCGGTCCTGGACGCGGACCAGGAGGGATTTTTGCGCGCGGAAAAATCGCTGATCCAGATTTCAGGCCGGGCGGCCCGGAACCTGAACGGCAAGGTTATTTTTTACGCGGACCGGATAACGCGCTCCATGAACATCTGCATCCAGGAGACCAGCCGGCGCAGAAAAATTCAAATGGGGTATAATCAGAGGCACGGCATCACGCCGGAGACCGTCAGGAAGGGCATCCGGGAGATAAGACGGTCGGTTTACGAGCGGGATTATTTCACGGTCCCGGTTTCGGAGGAAGCGCCGGAACTGGACCAGCTGAAGGACCTGGGGCAGTTGGAGGATATGGTCAAGGCGCTGCAGAAAAAGATGAAAGAGGCTGCGGACAACCTCGAATTTGAGAAGGCCGCCAAATACCGCGACCAGCTCAAGGCGCTGTGGGACCTGGAGTTGAGCTTCGGATTGAGAAGCGCGGAAGGGGATTGAATTGTTCATCGAAGCTGAACCAGGCCCAACCCCTGCGCCAAGACCGGAAAAAATTCTGCTCCGGGCCGGGGCTTTGGAAAAAGAACGGCTGGCGCGAAGAATAAAAGAGCTGCTCCCCCAGGCCGAGCTGGTTGCCGAGGAAAGCGGCCAGATGCTTTGCGCGTCCCTCCCGCTCACCGACCAGGTTTTCAGGCTGCGTGAAAAATTTGCCGGCTCGAGTCAGAAGCTGGATGACGAGAAGCGGCCCCAGGCCTATTTGATGAGCGCCGACCGCAGCGGCTTTTGCATTATCGCTGACGGGGCCGCGGGCCTGTATTATGGCCTGCTCGGTCTTCATGAATTTTGGGGAAAAAAGGGCGGGAGCATTGAGCTGTTTGACCATCCGAGATTTGGGCGTCGCGGGTTCCTCCAGGATTTGAGCCGGGGACAGGTGCTCAACCTCGCCGGGTGCGAGCGGCTTCTGAAAGCGCTCGGAGCCTTCCGCTATAACTGGCTCACTTTCAACCTCGAACATAACTTCGGATACGCGAGGCATCCGGAAATCTCCGAGGGCGATGATGCGCTCACCATCCCGGAGGCCAAGGCCCTGGCTGCGTTGTGCCAAGAATATTTCATCGAGGCGGTGCCCATGCAGCAATCCCTGGGCCATTGCCGGGGAATTTTAACCAAGCCTCAATACCGGCGCCTGGCTTTTGACGAGCAGCTGCTCTGGAGCCTTGACCCGCGCAGGGATGAAATTTATTCCCTGCTCGAAGATATGTTCCAGGAGCAGGCTGAAAGCTTTCCGGGAAAATATTTCCTGGTCGGGTGCGACGAGCCGTTTGACCTCAAGAAAAAATGGCAGCCGGAAAGCGCCGGCGGAAAGCGGTTCCCGCAAGTTTATCTCGAGCATCTGCTCAAGCTGCGGGAAATGGTCGCGGGCCTGAACCGGAAGATGATGGTCTGGGGAGACATTTTTGTGTTGCATCCGGAGCTTTTGGCCGAATTGCCGGAGGATGTTATCGTGGTCAACTGGCAGTATGGCAGCTCGCAGCTGGAAGACGAGCAATTTTACGAGGACAAGACCCGGGCGATGGCCGCGAGCGGGAAAGAATTTTATGTGGCGACCACGACCTGGAGCTATGCCCGTCTTTTCCCGGAACTGAAGACCATGGAGAGGAACAACCGCAACTTTTTGGATGCGGGCAGCAGGCTTAAGGCCCAAGGCGCGCTGCTCACCAACTGGGGAGACCTTGGGCATCTTCAGCTGCTCGGTCATGTGGCCATGCCCATAGCATATTTCGGGAAATTGAGCTGGCAAGAAAGCGCTCAAAGCCTGGAGCAATTCGCGCCGGACTTTTCGCGCTATTTTTTCGGGGATGAGAACGGCAAGAGCGGGGAGTTTTATCTCCTGCTCGACCGCGTGAATGATATAATCACTCCGGGCAAAATTTTCGGAGCCTCGGCCCTGTTTATGCTAATGGATGAGCTTTTCAGCTCCCAGTTCCTTCCTGCCAAACCGCTCGCGGAGTTGAGTGAGGATTTGTTGAAGGTTCTGAAACAGGCTGCCGCGGTCACTTCCAGCCTGGTCAGCGTTAAGAATTATGAATGGATTTTGGACTTGAAGCCCGTGATTTACGGCCTGGGGGTGCTCTTCACCAAGCTTTTGCTCAAGGATAGCGCATCGCTGGGCTTGAAAGATAAGTCTAAAATAGAGGAGGTATTAAAACTGTTCGGGCACCTTCAAAATTACAGCCGGAACCTGGGAGAGTCTTTGCAGGAAAGGTGGCTGTCCCAGGCCAAGCCTATAGGCCTTGGCCGGAACCTGGCGCGGCTGGAAAAAGTCGCGGAAGGATATGGGAAGCGGAGGGAGCAGATGACGGAGGCGGAGGGAAGGACCTGGGAGCAACTGCGCGACGCGCCGGAATTCGAAGAGTATAAATTCAACCTGCTGAAAGAAATGGGTCTGGAGGGGCTGCCGTGAACTCGCGGATGAGCGAATTCCGGGTCAAGCCGCGCAAGTCGGACTCGCGCAGCCTCTGGCTCATGGTTTGCGGCCTGCTGGCTCTTGCGGCCTGGGCCTGGGTTTTCGGCAATTATGTTCTTGCCCAGAAGCCCTTTCTCGCCGGAGGGTTGAGCCAGGTCCAGCTTAAGGGCCAGAGCGAGCAGTGGATGGGATTCTACCAGGGCAGCAATCCCATTGGATACAACCACGAGGTGATTGAGCCGAGAGGCGACGAATATTATATGACCGATGAGATGGTGTTGAAGATGAACCTGCTGGGCCAGGAAACCGAGGTCCGGATGTTCATGAAAACCAGGCTGAACCTGGACTGGTCGCTCAAGGAAACGGATTTTGACATGAGCTCGGGAGAGGTCTCCTTCACCGCGCGCGCAGACCGGGTCGGCGACAAGCTCAAGCTGGTTATTCACAGCGGCGGGCAGAAGATGGTGAGGGAACTGGCTCTCTCCCAGCCGCCTTATCTTTACACCGAGCCGGTGCTGGCGGAAAAGCTCCGGCAAATAGGGCTTAAGACCGGCGCCAGGTTGAGCGTGCCGGTTTTCGAGCCGGTGTCCCAGGCCGTGGATTTTGCGAGCCTCCAGGTTTTGGCCAGGGAAAAGGTCAAGCTGCTTGAGGGAGAGGTCAGCGCGTGGAAGGTTTCCGACACCTTCCGCGGGCAGACCGAATATCTTTGGATAACGGAAGCTGGAGAGGTGGTGAAGGAATCTCATCCAAGCGGGTTCAGCGCTTACAAGGTCACGAGGGAGCAGGCGCTGGAGCTCCTGGCCAAGTCCTCGTCCTTGAACCTGGACCTGGTCAGCGCGCTGGCGGTGGAGAGCAACCGGTATATTGAAAACCCGCGGGAGGTGAACTATCTCCAGGCGAAAATCCAGGGGCCGAACCTGGAGGGGCTGGACCTCATGGGAG